>OCVV012859831.1_pt1 | contig 26504 bp, 16 predicted proteins | sample 1539721 | NCBI WGS metagenome assembly OCVV01 (sample SAMN02144230, study PRJEB22623) | gut metagenome | biome: sheep rumen | host: Ovis aries | place: New Zealand | reverse complement strand
ATTGGTTCTAGTATGGGTATTTATAGATTAGCTAAAACTCTTGGAAAAGACACAAAAATTGTTAATGAGACAATAGGACCAGGAATTAGCCAATTTATTGAGATGGCAGATAAAGATGAAGAATATCATGGTGTATTTATAAACAATAATGAAGGATTAGAATTAGTAAATCCAGGAACTTTATTAGTAATTGTAGATACAAATAAAAAAGGATATGTAAATTCACCAGCTATATTAGAAAAAGTTCAAAGAATAGTAGTAATAGATCACCATAGAAGAAGTACGGATTATATTGAAGATGCAGTATTAACATTCCATGAAGTATATGCTTCATCTGCAGCAGAATTAGTTACTGAAATACTAGAATATTCTCAAACTCCATTAACATTAAAACCAATGGAAATAGAGGCTCTATATGCAGGAATTATGCTAGATACTAAAAACTTTACATTTAAAACTGGTGTTAGAACATTCGAAGCAGCAGCATTCTTAAGAAGACAAGGCGTTGATATTATAAGAGTAAAGAAATGGTTCCAAAATGATTTGGAAACATATCAAATTATTTCAAATATTGTCTCTAGAGCTGAGATTATGAATGAAAATATCGCTATCTCAACTTTTGAAGGAGATAATAAAGACACTAATATATTAATTGCTAAAGCCGCAGATGAATTATTGACTATTAATGGAATTAATTGTTCATTTGTTTTAGGAGAAATAGACGATAAAGTATATATTAGTGGTAGATCTATAGGCGATATAAATGTTCAATTGATTCTTGAAAAAATGGGTGGCGGTGGTCATATTACATTGGCAGGAGCCCAAGTTACAGGAATGACTATAGAGGAAGCAAAACAAGAACTTATCAACAGAATCAATGAATATTTCTTCGAAATAGAAAATTAAAATTTAATACATGGAGGTAGATTATGAAAGTTATTCTTTTAGATAACATCAAAGGTGTCGGAAGAAAAGATGACATTATTGAAGCAAATGATGGCTATGCAAGAAATTTTCTTATTCCTAAAGGAAAAGCAGTTGAGGCTAATAATACTAATTTAAGCAAATTAAGAGCAAAGCAATCTTCTAATGAACACAAGTTGGAATTAGAAAAACAAGAAGCAGAAAAGATTAAAGCAAAGCTTTCAAATTTAACTCTTGAAATAAAAGTTAGAGCAGGTGAGAATGGTAAAATCTTTGGAGGAGTAACCTCAAAAGAAATTGCTGACAGCTTAAAATCACAACACAATATTGATATAGACAAGAAGAAAATAGTAGTAAAAGAAACTATTAAGCAAATTGGAATTCAAAACATTGAGATAAAATTATTCCCAGGAATAGTTGGAAATCTAAAAATCAAAATTATGGGTGAGTAAATATGGAATTAGGAAAAATACCTCCTCATGATGAAGAGGCAGAGCAAGCTGTACTTGGTAGTATGTTGCTAGATAAAAATGCTGTTGTTAAAGGAATAGAAATTTTAAAACCTAGCGATTTTTATCGAGCAGATAATGCAACTATTTTTGAAGCTTGTTTAAATATTTATAATAAAGGTGAATCAATTGATACCATAACGATTTCAAATGAACTTACAACTATGGGAAAATTGGATGCAGTAGGGGGCCTTGAATATATAGCAAAACTTCCAGAAGCTGTTCCAACAACTGCAAATGTTGAAAAGTATATAAAAATAGTTGAAGAAAAATCATTGCTTAGAAGTTTGATAAAATCTGCTAATGACATGATTGCTTTAGGATATAATCAAAATGAAGAAGTTGAAAACATCATGGATAGAGCAGAACAAACAATCTTTGAATTAATTCAAAGAAAGTCACAACAAGGTTATTCTTCAATTAAAGATGTATTAGTTGAATCACTTAATGAAATTCAAGAATTATATAGTAAGAAAAAAAGAGTTACAGGTGTTGCTACTGGATTTGCTGATATGGATAATATGTTATCAGGACTTCATAATTCAGACTTAATACTTATAGCTGCACGTCCTGCTATGGGAAAAACAGCTTTTGCTCTTAATATTGCAACTAATGCAGCAGTAAATGCTGGAGTTGGAGTTGCACTATTCTCTTTGGAGATGTCAAAACAACAATGTACAAACAGAATTTTAGCAGTTCAATCTATGGTAGATAGTCAAAAACTATCAAGAGGAGAACTAGAAGAAGATGATTGGACTAAGATTGGTGTTGCTGCATCTGAATTATCAGACTCTGCAGGAATCTATATAGATGATACCCCAGGTATCACAGCAGCAGAAATTAGAGCTAAATGTCGTAAAATGAAATTAGAGCATGAGAATCTGGGCTTAATTGTAATTGACTATCTTCAATTAATATCAGGAAGTGGAAGAAGTGAAGGACGTCAACAAGAAGTATCAGAAATATCTAGATCATTAAAGATTTTAGCTAAAGAAATAAATGTTCCAGTTATAGCTCTATCACAGCTATCTCGTGCACCAGAACAAAGAGATGATCATAGACCAATGCTTCAAGACTTACGTGAATCTGGATCTATCGAGCAGGATGCTGATATTGTAATGTTTATTTATAGAGATGATTATTATAAACCAGAAGAGCCACCAACAAATATAGCTGAAATAATTGTTGCTAAAAACAGAAGTGGTCCTACAGGAAAAGTTGAATTATTGTGGATGCCACAATATACTAAATTTGTTAACAAATATCATGAATAAATGAGGGAAAAATGGCATTAAGATTACACAAGGTTGAGGAAAGCTTCCTTAATACTTGCAAAGATTTTAATTTAATAAAACTAGGAGATAAAATAGTAGTCGGAGTTTCAGGAGGCCCCGACTCTATTAGTCTTTTACATCTTTTAGTAAAGTATAAAGAAAAGTTTGGAATTGATATAGTTGTATGTCATATTAATCATTTAATTAGAGAAGATTCCACAGATGATGAAAAGTATGTGGAAAATTATTGCGAAAAAAATGGAATTAAATTTTACACAAAAAGAATTGATGTAGAAAATTTTGCTAAAGAAAACAAATTATCAGTAGAAGATGCAGGACGAAGAATTAGATATGAGTTCTTTGAAGAAATCAAAGAAAAAGAAAATGCAAATAAAATTGCTATTGCACATAATAAAAATGATAATGCAGAAACAATTCTTCTTAATTTAATTAGAGGAACAGGAAGTAAAGGACTAGAAGGAATTAGACCTATAGATGAAAAACGTGGAATTATTAGACCTCTAATTAATTTAGAGAAAAAAGATATTCTTTCTTTTTGTGATAAGGAAAAACTTGATCCTAGAATTGATAGTACTAATAGTCAAAATATTTATAGAAGAAATAAAATTAGAAATGATATTTTGCCTAAACTATCAGAAATTAATCCTAATATAGTAGATACTTTGGTAAGAACTTCAGAGATTATATATGAAGAAAATAAATTCTTGGATGAAGTTGGCGAGATAATCTTTTCAAAAACTGCAATTATAGAAAAAGATAAAATCATATTTACTTTGGAAGATTTCGAAGGATTAGCTGATGTTTATAAAAGTAAATTTATTCTAAAAGCTGTTGAAGTTTTAACAGGAGACAAGAAAAATGTTAGTAAAGTTAATGTTGAAGATGTTTTAAAAATGGCAAAAAGAAAAGTTGGAAATAAAGAAATTCAAATAAATAAAAAAATTAAAGCATCAATAAAGAAAGGAAATTTAGAGCTTTCTTTATGTGAAAAATAGATTTAAGGTATTGAATAAAAAAATTTGTTATGATATTTTAAGTAGTGATTAATGTAAGAAAAAGACTGGAGGATACATATGAAAAAAAGTGGACATAGATCGTTCATGGTAGTACTAATTCTATTGATTGTTGTATTTTTTGTTGTTCAATCTGTAGTAAATCAAAATCAAGGACAATTTTCATATTCTGATTTATTAAAGGCTGTTCAAAACAATAATGTTGAATCAATTACAATAGATTATTATGGAACTAGTGCTAAAGTAAAACTTAAGAAAGAAGATAATAATTCTGAATCAAAAGGATTATTTGGACAAGATAGTTTAGTAAAAACAGTTAATATTCCAGATGTTGAAAACTTAATGGAAAATTTAAATGCTAATATGAAAGCATCTGATGATACTTTTATATCAGTTTCAAGAGAAAATGAAGGCTTTTGGGATGTTTTAGTAGATTTATCTTTACCTATTATGGGATTAATTGCAATATTTATGCTTTTAATGATGTTCTCTACAATGGGAGCAGTATCATCAAGCAAAAATGGTGGAAGTGGAGCAATGCCATTTGGCAAGTCTCGTGCTAAAATGATTAATAAAGATGATAAATCTAAAGTTAATTTCTCAAATGTAGCAGGAATAGATGAAGAAAAAGAAGAACTTGAAGAAGTTGTAGAATTCTTAAAAGATCCTAAGAAATATACTGTAATGGGTGCAAGAATTCCTAAAGGAGTTTTACTTGTTGGACAACCTGGTACTGGTAAAACATTATTAGCAAAGGCTGTTGCAGGTGAAGCTGGAGTACCATTCTTCTTCATTTCAGGTTCTGATTTCGTTGAAATGTTTGTTGGTGTTGGTGCATCAAGAGTTAGAGACTTATTCGAAGAAGCTAAAAAGAATGCTCCATGTATCATATTCATAGACGAAATTGATGCCGTTGGACGTCAAAGAGGTGCTGGAATTGGTGGAGGACATGATGAAAGAGAGCAAACCTTAAACCAATTACTAGTTGAAATGGATGGATTTAATGCAAATGAAGGTGTTATAGTATTAGCAGCTACAAACAGACCAGATATACTTGATAGAGCTTTACTTAGACCAGGAAGATTTGATAGACAAATTGTTGTTCCAGCTCCAGATGTTAAAGCTAGAGAGCAAATTCTTACTGTTCATGGCAAGAATAAGAAATTTGGAGCAGATGTTGATCTTAAAATAATAGCTAAAAATACCTCTGGTATGGTAGGAGCTGATTTAGAGAACTTACTAAATGAAGCTGCTCTACTTGCTGCAAGACGTAATCTAACAGAGATTGGCGAAAAAGAAATAGAAGATGCTATGATTAAGATAACTATGGGACCTGAGAAGAAGACAAGAGTTAGAAATGATAAAGAAAAGACTTTAGTTGCTTATCATGAAGCAGGACATGCTTTAACTTCTAAATATCTTCCAACTCAAGATGATGTTCATGAAATATCTATTATTCCAAGAGGAACAGCTGGTGGATATACAATGTATCAACCAAGTGAAGATAAATCATTTGTTTCTAAACAAGAAATGTTAGAAAATATAGTTTCTCTATTAGGAGGTAGAGCATCTGAAGATGTTGTTCTTGGAGATGTTTCTACAGGAGCTTCTAATGATATTGAAAGAGCTACTAAGATTGCAAATAGTATGGTTACTAAATATGGTATGAGCGATAGAGTAGGAACCATCATGTTAGGAGCTGAAAATGAAGAAGTTTTCTTAGGAAGAGACTTCGGAAGAGAAAAGAATTATTCTGAAGAAACAGCAGCAATTATCGATGAAGAAGTTAAGAAGATAATTGATAGAGCATATGCTACCGCAAAAGAAATATTAAATCAAAATAGAGATAAATTAGACAAAATAGCAGCAGTATTAATTGAAAAAGAAAAGATTTCTGGAGAAGAATTTGATAGAATCTTTAACGGTGAAGAATAATTAAAATATTTATAATAAATAATAAGTCAAGGGAGTAACATTTATGTGTGTTCCCTTGATTTTTTATATGTGCTAATATAAAATATTTCTATGATAAAATAAGGAATAATTTTATGAAAGAGAAGGATACCAAGGTAAAAGTTAAAAAAATAAAAAATAATATTATTTCACGTGGTAGATTATTAATAGTGCTATCAATTATTTTAATTCTATTAACATGTCTAGTTTTTAGAATAGGTTTCATACAATTTGTAAAAGGACCAGAATACAAAGAAATAACAGCTAGACAATCTACAAGTAGTAGAATTATTTCTGCTAAAAGGGGAAATATATATGATGCTAATAATAAAGCTTTAGCACTAAGTGCTGATGTTGATACAATTAGCTGTAATCCAAAATATGTTGCAATATATAGTGGAAGTGATATTAATCAAGAAAAAACTAAAGCTTTGAAAGAAAATATGGCAAAGAAAATTGCTGAGATTTTTGGAGTTGAAGAAGAGACTATATATAAAAAACTTACAAGCAATAGTCAATATGAAACTTTAGTTTCAAAAGTTGAACAAGACAAAGTAGATGAATTCCAAGCATGGTTAAAAGAAAATGAGGTTACTAATGGAATAAATATTGATAAAGATACAAAAAGATATTATCCATTTGATAATCTTGCTTCAAATGTTTTAGGCTTTTGCGGATCAAGCGGATCAGGCTCTGATGGAATAGAACTTAGCTATGATAGTGTTTTAAGTGGTACTTCTGGAAAACTTACAACATCAATATCATCATTAAAAACTGTTATTCCTGATTCAGATGAGGAATATATAGCACCAGAAGATGGAAGCAATATTTATTTAACAATAGATTCAAATATACAATCAATTGTAGAAAAATATTTGAAACAAGCATGTATTGAAAATAACACAAAAAATGGTGGAACTTGTATAATAATGGATCCTGAAACAGGAGCTATAAAAGCTATGGCTACATATCCTGACTACAACTTAAATCAACCATATACTCCAAATAGTAATATTTCTAAAGATTGGGATTCATTATCATCACAAGAGCAAACAAATAGATTATATGGAATGTGGAGAAATAGAGCAGTACTTGATACTTATGAACCAGGATCAACTTTTAAAACAATAACCACCTCTATAGGATTAGAAGAAAATCTAGTAGAAACAGATACACCAGGAGATTTCTCTTGTGGTGGATATATGACTTTTGATAATGAAATAATACGTTGTAGTGCAAGAGGAGGACATGGCTCACAAAGTTTAAGAAAAGCATTAGAAAATTCTTGTAACCCTGCATTTATGCAATTGGGTAAAAGAATAGGTGTTGGAACATTTTATGATTATCTTGAAGCATTTGGTTTATTTGAAAACACTGGAGTTGATTTACCTAGTGAAGGTACTAGTTATTTCTGGCCTGAAGATAAAGTTGGACCAACAGAGCTTGCAACTATGTCATTTGGACAAAGATTTACAATTACTCCATTGCAATTAGTAAGAGCTGTTTCTGCTATAGTAAATGATGGAGTATTAGTTACACCACATGTTGTTGATAGAATAGAAAATCCAACTACAGGAACAATAACTACTATTGAAACTACAGAAACAAGACAAGTAATATCTGCTGATACAGCAAACAAAGTTAAAAATATGATGAAAGATGTTGTTGAAGTTGGTGGTGGTAGATATGCTAAAGTTCAAGGCTATGAAATAGGTGGAAAAACTGGTACATCAGAGCCTAGAGCAGGACATGAATCAGAAGGATATGTTGCATCATTTGTGGCGATAGCACCTGTTGAAGATACTAAACTTGTTTGTCTTTTAACTCTATATGGTCCTACTAGTGGATCAATATATGGTGGAAGAATTGCGGCTCCAGCTGTAAGTCAAATACTTTCAGAAGTATTACCATATATGGAAATACCATCTGATACAAAAACCACAAAACAAGTTAGCAAAATTACAGTTCCAAACTTAAAAGGAAAAACTGTTAGTGAAGCTACTAAGACTATAGAAGGATTAGGACTAAAAGTAAGCAGTGCAGGACAAGGCTCTGAAATAGTAAGTGTTCAAAACCCAGTAGGAGGAGCACAACTTATGAAGGGAGGAGTTGTTAAATTATATACTAGCGAGCATAGTGAGAAAGCTAAAACAACTGTACCTAACCTTAAAGGTGTAACTTATGAGCAAGCTAAAAACATGTTAAATTCAAAGAATTTAAATATTTCATATAGTGGTAGTGGAATTGTTATTGCTCAAAATCCAACTGCAAGTACAGAAATAGAAGAAGGTTCTATAGTAAGTGTAACCCTTCAAGCTAAGACTAGTGAATATGAGAATTAATTAAAGAGGAATTATGAATTTATATCAAGAAACAAAGTACATACTAGAGAAAAATGATATAAGACCAAATAAAAATCTAGGACAAAATTTTCTAATATCAGAAGAAGCATTAGATGTCATTAGTTCAAATGTTGAATCAAATGATGTGGTATTAGAAATTGGTCCTGGCATTGGGAATCTAACTAAATTACTTTTAGAAAAAGCAAAGAAAGTAATTTGCGTTGAGTTAGATTCTAAAATGTGTGAAATTTTAAAAGAAAGATTCTTTTTGTATAAAAACTTCGAACTTATTCAAAATGATATTTTAAAAGTAGATTTATCAGAATATGTAAAACAATATGGAGATAGCTTTAAAGTAGTTGCAAATCTTCCATACTATATTACTACTTCAATTGTAACTGAATTATTAAAAAAAGATATTAAAGATATAACTATTCTTATTCAAAAGGAAGTCGCAGATAGAATTTGTGCTGTTCCAGGAGAAAAAGAAGCGGGAGCTATCACATATTTTGTTTACTACTATGCAAACTCTGAAATTCTTACTAAAGTACCAAAAGAATCTTTCATTCCAAATCCTGAAGTAGAGTCTGAGGTAGTTCATTTACATAGATTAGATGCTCCAAGGGTTAAAGTAAATAATGAAGAATTGTTCTTTAGAGTAATTAAAGAGAATTTTACAAAAAGAAGAAAAACTATTACAAATTCGATAACAAATTCTATTCCAAAGGATAAATTAGTTAACATTTTAAATAAACTCGGCATAGATAGTGGAGTTAGAGGTGAAGATTTATCAATTGAGGAATTTGCAAAAATTGTAAATATGTGTTAAAATATAAGCTGTAAATTGCGAAAATTAAGGAAAGGAGGATTTATGAATCAAATACTTGCTGCATCAAGAGTATATGTTACTAAAGAAATTAGACGTAAACAAAAATTTTACAAGATAACATTTACTTTAAGCGTTATTACATTGATAATCCTTCTTACTTATTATGTTTTTGCTGAAAAGAGAAGAGATGACCAAGAAGCTATATCACAAGAAATATTAACTCAATTAAGTCAAACTCAAGATAGTACTATAATTCCAGATGCAACCTTAATGATTGACTTAAGTAGTGGTGAAACACAAGAAATTAATGCTGAAGAATTAGAATATGACGTTGAAGATGATGGCTCATCTTCATCAAATCCAACAGGAAATGGATCTTCTTCAACTAGACATTCTGGAACAGTAAAAACAAAATCAGGAAAGAATTATACATCTGAAGCAATATTTAGTTATCCTAGATTAAATATTAATTATCCTGTTTTGGATAAAACATCAACATATTTACTTACAGTATCTCTAAATAAGTATTGGGGACCTGCTCCAAATGAAGTAGGAAACTATTGTATAGTTGGACATAACTACACTTCTGGAAAGATGTTTGGAAAGCTTAAAAATGCTCAAAAAGGAGATGAAGTAAAGCTTACAGATGTAAAAACATATACTACAGTAACATACAAAATATATGATATATATGTAATTGAACCAACAGATGTTAGTTGTACATCTCAGCTAACTAATGGAAAAAGAGAACTTACATTATTAACCTGTACAAATCATGGAAAACAAAGACTATGTTTAAAATGTAGAGAGGTATAAAAAGGCACCAAATTAAGCAAAAGGTGTCTTTTTTTATTGGCCTAAATTACTTGCAATATTTTAGATTTTATAATATAATAGGAAACTAGTTTGAAAGAATATGTGGGGGACATTTTTAAGTGTTAATTAATAAAGATATAATGGAAGAATTAAAGATTTCTTCCGAAGTTAATTCAAAAAATGACACCAGCAAAGATAGTGATTTTAGAGTCAGCATTAATAAGGTTCACTATACTGATGAAAACAACTTTACTGTTGAAGCAACTGTAAAATATGATGATGAAGGACCTGAATATAGTACTTTTATTTTTGCTAAGAATGGCGAAGTGGAAGATGTTACTTGTACTTGTGCTGAATATGAATCAACATATGGTACTTGTAGACATATAATGCAAACCGCTATAGCTTTTAATGATAATGCTAAATATTCAAAGCTATTTTCTGGAGATTCTTCTAAAAAAGAGGAAATAGTTGTAGCAAATACAGAAGCGTATAGAATATATAGACAATTAATTAATTCTTTTTATGAAGAAGAAGACAAAAAAGATAAGAAAATCATTATTAAGGCCAAAGAGAAGGTACACTTAAAATGTAAATTGTTTTGTAATTCTAGTTCAAAGGATTTAAAAGCTGAATTTGAAATTGGAAACAAACAATTTTATAAGATACGTAATTTGATTGAATTCTACGATAAAATGCAACAAGGTGAAAAGGCTAAATATGGATTAAAGTTAGAATTAACACATGTTAAAGAGGCTTTTGAGGAAGAAGATCATAAATTATTAGATTTTCTAATCAAGTATGCTGAGATAATAAAATATGCAAATGAGAGTGCAAATAGATATTATCAAAACATGCTTAATAATAGTTATATAGTATTATCACATTCAGCTATGGATGAATTATTTGAAACTCTTTCAGGAAAAACAGTTGAATGTGAAATTGATGGCGAAGCTATAAATGTTAATTTTGTGGATAAAGAGCCAAGTCTAAAATTTGACTTAATTAGTAAATCAGATTATGAATATGCTATTTCAACAAATGAAGATGTATATGAATATACAACTATTGAAGGAAAAGATTTCATATACTTCTTAAGAGGTAAAAACTTATATAGATGTTCAGAAAAATTTAAAAAGACAACACTTACATTATTAGATGCATTTAGAATAAATATGACTAATGAAATAATCTTTAGAAAGACAGAATTTGCGTCATTTTATTCTTTAATGCTTCCTAATTTGCAAGATAGTTTTTCACTAGATAAAGTAGATCAAGATGAGCTAGAAACATATAAACCAAAAGAATTAAAAGTAAAGGTATATTTAGATTATACTAAGAGCGGAATTATTACTGCTGATGTAAAATTTGAATATGATAACTATGAATTTTCACCATTTGAAAAAGTAGATGACAAGATTCCTAGAAATGCTATTGAAGAGTCAAAAGCGTTAGATTTATTCTCTAAATGTGGATTTGTGTTAGATACTAAAAACAATAGATTAATGCTTGTAGATGATGAAAAAATATATGAATTCTTAAAAGGAGAAATAGAAGAATTTATTTCTAGATTTGAGATTTTAGCAACTGATGATTTTAGACAAAAACAAATTACATCTCCTAAAGTTAGTTCGATTGGAATTAAGATTGAGAATAATTTATTATCTATTGATTTATCAGGAATAGATTTTAACGCTGATGAAATCACTGAGATAATGAAGAAATACAAGATGAAGAGAAAATTCCATAGATTAAAAAATGGTGACTTCATTGATTTAACTAAAAATGATACTTTGGAGGTTCTTCAAAAATTATCAGAAGGCGCTAATGTTGACTTTAAGAATTTAGTATCTGGAAATATAAAACTTCCAATTTACAGAAGTTTATATTTAGATAAAATATTAGAGAAAACAGATATAGTTGTTAAACAAGAAGAAAAATATAAAGATTTAATAAATGATGTTTATTCAAGACAGATTTCAGATAAATTTACTCTTCCAAAAGACTTAAATGCTAATATGAGAGAGTACCAAGAAGTTGGTTTTGATTGGCTAAAAACTATAGATATGTATGGCTTAGGAGGAATACTTGCAGATGATATGGGACTTGGAAAAACAGTTCAAATATTAGCAGTAATTCTTTCATATGTACAAGAGACACCAAAAACTAAGAGAAGACCTACTATAGTAGTATGTCCAAGTTCTTTGATTTTAAATTGGAAAGAAGAATCTGATAAATTTACACCAACACTTAAGACTTTATCGATTTCAGGAAATGTTGAGAATAGAGAAAAATTAATTAATTCTATAAAGAATTATGATTTAGTAATTACTTCTTATGATTTGTTAAAAAGAGATATTGATCTTTATAAAAAGGTTAATTATAAATTTAGATATATTGTTGCAGATGAAGCTCAATACATAAAAAATAATAATACTCAAAATGCTAAAGCGATTAAAGAAATAGATGCAGATACTAAATATGCTTTAACTGGAACACCAATAGAGAACTCATTAGCAGAATTATGGTCAATATTTGATTTTATAATGCCAGGATATTTATTCTCATATAATAAATTTAAGATTAATTACGAATCACCAATTGCTAAAGATAATGATGAAGAAGCAATGGCAAAACTTAAAAATATGATAGAACCATTTATCTTAAGACGTATTAAGGAAAAGGTTTTAACAGAACTTCCAGATAAGACAATTTCTGTATTAAATAACGAAATGAATGAAGAACAATTAAAGTTGTATCTATCATACTTAAAAGTTGCTAAAAAAGAAGTTAAAGAAGAAATTGAAATTAATGGTATTGCAAATAGTCAAATTAAGATATTAGCATTGCTTATGAGATTAAGACAAATATGTTGCCATCCAGGATTGTTTATTGATAATTACAAAGGCGAAAGCAGCAAACTTAACCAATGTGTTGAAATAATAAATGATGCTGTACAAGGTGGACACAAAATACTATTATTCTCAGGCTATTCATCAATGTTTTGGTATATTGAAAAAGAATTAGATAGACTTGGAATTTCATACTTAAAACTTACTGGCCAAACTAAAGTAAACCAAAGAATGAATTTGGTTAATAGATTTAATAATGATGATTCTGTTAAAGTATTCTTGATATCTCTTAAAGCGGGAGGTACAGGACTTAACTTAATAGGTGCTGATATGGTAATTCATTATGATCCATGGTGGAATTTATCAGCTGAAAATCAAGCAACAGACAGAACATACAGAATTGGCCAAAAGAGAAATGTTCAAGTTTATAAATTGATTACTAAAAATTCTATTGAAGAGAAGATTTATAATCTACAAGAAAGAAAAGCAAGACTTGCAAATAATATGCTTTCTACTAAAGAAACATTTATTTCAAAGCTTTCTAAAGATGAGATTATGGATTTGTTCGAATAGAAAGATATAAATAAGTAATAATTTAAAATAGTGAAAAGAGAAAAATGAACAAAGATTATATTGTTGTAATAGGAGGCGGCTTAGCAGGTAGCGAAGCCGCTTTACAAATAGCTAAACAAAATATCAAAGTTAAATTATATGAAATGAAGCCAGTGAAATTTTCACCGGCTCATTCAAATAGCAATTTTGCTGAAATTGTTTGTAGCAATTCTTTTAAATCTAATTTGTTAACAAATGCTTGCGGATTGCTAAAGGAAGAATTAAGGATTCTAGATAGTTTTTTGATCAAAACAGCTGATAAAGTACAAGTTCCAGCTGGTCAAGCTTTAGCTGTAGACAGAGATGAATTTGCTAAAGAAGTAACAAGACTTATTGAATCAAATGAAAATATTGAAGTAATAAAAAAAGAAGTTGTAAGTAAATATGATGATTCAATAAAAGCAAAAGGAAGTAATAAAAAAGAAGATGATAATGATAAAATCTTCTTTGAAGACCTAATAGAAGATAATATAGTTATTATAGCAACTGGGCCACTTACTTCTGATTCTCTTTCAATAGGAATTAAGCACTTAACTGGAGATGATTCTTTATACTTCTTTGATGCTGCAAGTCCTATTATAGAAAAAGATAGTATTGATTTTGATATTGCTTTCTATGGAAATAGATATGATGAAGAAAAGAAAAAAGAAGAGTCTATAGAAGAATGGAAAGAAAGACTTAAAACTCAAGAGAAAAGCTATATTAATCTTCCTATGAAAAAGCAAGAGTATGAAAGCTTTGTTAATGAATTAATAAATGCTGAAGTAGTAATGCTTCATGATTTTGAAAAGAAAGAAATTTTTGAAGGATGTATGCCTGTTGAAATTATGGCTGGAAGAGGAATAGACACTTTAAGATTTGGGCCTCTTAAACCAATGGGATTTGATGATCCAAGAACAGGAAAAAGACCATATGCTGTAGTTCAACTAAGACAAGATAATAAAGAAGCGGATTTATATAATATGGTAGGCTTTCAAACTAATCTTAAATTTGGAGAGCAAAAAAGAGTTTTTAGTTTGATACCTGGTCTTCAAAATGCAAACTATGTAAAATATGGTGTAATGCATAGAAATACATTTATTAATTCAACTAAGCTATTAAATAATACTTATAATATGAAAGAAAAGCCTAATGTATTTTTTGCTGGACAAATCACAGGAGTAGAAGGATATGTGGAATCCATTTCTTCTGGTATGGTTGCAAGCTTAAATGCAATAAGGCAGATTGAAGACAAAGAAAAAATAGCTTTTGATGATGAAACTATGATTGGATGTTTAGCAAATTATATTTCTACACCTAATGAGAAGTTTCAACCAATGAATGCTAATTTTGGAATATTAAAAGAACTAGATAAAAAAATAAAAGACAAAAAACTTAAATATACCCAATTAAGTGAAAGATCTTTAGAAAAAATAAAGAATTTTAAAACAAGTGTTGACAATTAGTTAACATAATGGTATAATAAAATCGAGCAAGGGAGTAGCTTGTATTTAAAAATATGGCAAAGTCAACATCTCGTTTACCTGGCTTTGCATTAAATAGCGAGACTTGCAAAATATGTACATGCATATTTTACAAGACTTGACAATAGATTTCGTGGGAACAAATATATGCATGCGTATATATGATTGTTCTCTTTTTTTATGCAATAACTAGTTTACTATATTACTACTAAGTTAAATTACTATTACAATTAAGTAGACTAAAGTGGTAGATTATGTAAGGTGTGTTAAACTAGAATAGAATGATCGTATATAGAGAAATAATCGCAAAACATAGGAGGGAAATTATGGATAATACCCAAGAAGAACTAGGAAGACAACTTAAAGAAATCACAATGATTTTAAATGACCCTAATTTTATTGCACGCTCTAGCAATGAGGAATTAATGGGATATTTATTTATGGTTGATAAGATTAAATTTAAGTTACAAGAAATGGTTAACCTAGAGGATAATAAATAGTAGTAGAAGGAGATAAGTTTTAATATGGATATGGATATCACAATGGAGAGATTGCTTAATGATTTTGAAGGAGTAATTTCTCAAATTAACGATATTGTTGCAAGAAAAGATATTCAAGCTGCAAGAAGAGCAATGGAGCAAATTGCTGAAATAGTAGCAGCTGATAACCCAGATGTAGAACTAGATACTAGGGCAGATCCTAATATGGACCATGTTTTACATGAGTTACTTTCTCGTATCAATGGAGTTATTGAAACAGAAGGACAAAAAACATATGTCATTGACGAAACCGAAGAAGGAAGACAAGTTGAAGAAGAACTTCGTATCATAGATACAGAAATCGATCAAATTGATATAGAAATTAATAACATAAGAAGATCTGGTAAACGTACTAGAGCTGTTGTTATGGATGATGAAGAAACAGAAACAGTTGAAGACCAGACTATAACTGAGATTAATAGAAGAATTGAAGAATTAACTCGTAGAAGAGTTCAATATGCCCAAGAATTAAGAGCTATGCGTGATGCTGAAGATGTTGGAACTTCTCAAAATAATGCTGCTTGGGTTAATCTAAAAATGCAAATTGACGATATTAATCGTCAAATAGCAGAATTAGAGACTCAAAGAGATAAACTTGTTGCTCAGGCAAAAGCAGTTCCCAATGCAGATATAGATGAATTAACTAGACAAATTACAGAATTGAGAAAACAAAGGCAAGAGCATGAAGAAAGTAGAAATAATCTCCAAAAAACAATTTCATCAATTAAAAAAGAACTAAATTCTATTTATTTAAATAATGAGAACTATTCTGAAATTGCAAGAGATAAAGATTTTGTTAAGAACAATCCTGATGTTTGGAAAAAACCCGGTAAAAAAGGGGACATTTTAAAATTTAATATAAATGGATCTTTGCAAAACATTGAATATGACCCTTATATTCACTTGTTATCAGGAAATTATGATGGATTGGGCGTTTTAGAAGAAATTGTTCCTGAATTGCAAAGCCGTGTAATAGAATTACGAAAAGCTCTTGAAGCGAGTGAAAAGCAATTAGAAGAAGAGAATGCTTCTATTTTGTCTTTAATTAATCAAGAAAAAGTATTAGAAGATCAATTAGAGGCAGCTAGAGCTACTAGAACTCAAGCTCCTCATGACAGAATAATAGCTTTAGAAGAAGAGATAGCTGATTTAGAGCAAAGAAGATTTAAAGTAGTTGATAGAATTCCTGGAGATCAATTCGCTGTTCTTAATAGAAATTTAAGCCCTGAAAATTTTAAAAAAGGCGATATTTTAAGAATAGGAAATAGACAAATTGAACTAGATCCATCAGTTCACAAAATTGAAAGTGTATTAGCTCAAGATGTTCATGGTGGTGAAGAAGCGGATTCAGGACCTACTGGAGAATTTGTTTTAAAAGAAGTTGATCAAGAAGTTGACCAACAAATAGCTGCTAAAAGAAAAGAATTAAATGATTTATTAAAATCTTTAACTCCTGATAAAACAGCAGCTATTGCTGAAATAGATGCTAAGCTTAAAACTTTAAGAGAGAAAGCAAAAACTCTTGGTCAAGATTTAGCAAAGCTTAAAGGATATGATGATAAATATGCTCAAACATATGATTTACTTGTACAAACAAATGAAGAAATTAGAAAACTAGAAGCTGAAAGAATAAATCTTTTACAAGTAAGTACTACAAGAACTAAAAGAGGACCTACAAAGGTAATTGTAAGTGATAGCAAACTAACTGAAGAACAACAATTAAGAATAAAGAAGTTATTGCAAAGAAAGCAAGAACTATTATTAAGACGTAAAGAAGTTGTTAAAACAGTAAGAAAGCATCAAAAAGTTATAGTTACTGGTGAAGGTGAAAAATACGATTTAACTAAAGTTGCTAGAGAATTAGGAGATCCTTTCTTTAAGACTCATGAAATAAGACAAGCCTTAGCTGATAGAGGGGTAACTGACGAAGACTATATTAGATTCTATCAAGAAGGTATTGCTAAATTCACAGAAAGACAATCTCAATTAAATAGTCAATTAGCTCTTGTAAGAGAAGAAGTAAAGAGTATTGCAGTTGGCCCAGATAATCAGAATCTAATCAAAGCATTAAATGATAAGAATTTATCTAAAGAAGATAGACTTAAAATATTAGAAACAATCAGAAAAAATTTCATGAATAATGAAAAATTCAAAGCTAAAATGGTTGAAGCCGGTTTTGATAAAGAACTTACACCAGAAAATATGGACGCATTTGATGCATTCTTCGATACATATTTAAAAAATACTACTTTGATATTAAGAGGTATCCAAAATGAATTAAAAGAAACAGCAGAAAATATCAAAGTATTGAACTTTGAAATAGATACTATCCAAAGAGGAAGACAAGCAGAATTAGATGCACAAGATGGTGGAAGAAAAATCTTAGATGATGCAGATGCTGATAAAAAATTAAGAGATGAACAAATTGCTACAACAATGTTTGGCAATCCAGAAATGGAAGCTAAATGGGATGAAACAGTTAAGAGATTCCATGATCATAGACAAGTGGCTGATGGAACTATTGAAGTTACAAAGTCAGATGGAACTGTTGTTAAGGTAAATTATGACACAATTGGAAACTATGAAGGAAGAGAAGCAGATGCACACTTCTTAAATCTAGATGATTATCAAAGATTCCTAGAGTTAACTACAGCATATGATAATGCAGAAAAAGAAGAACCAGGATTAGGATTAAAACTAGTAAAAGAAAACTTTGATTTCTTCTCTAGCAATCCAAATTTCAAAGCCGCTTATGAAAAAGTTCTAAAGGAACAAGGACAAGAAGCTGCTGATAAATTATTACTTGAATATATCAATGAAAAGAAGGAATATGTTAAGACATTTCATGGCTTAACAAATAGTGAAGCTGTAAAACATGCTACATTAAAAACTGCTGGATCTACATTAACAGCTATGAGACCAGTAAGAGGAAACTTACCAACACCTGTTAAAATGGGAAATGCAGTATCAAATGTATTTAGATTTGCAGGATTAAGATTACCACATTTCACAAAAATCGATGCAAAAGGAAACAAAGTATTAACAATTAAGAGTGGAATTGGAACTATAATAACAGATGCATTATTAATTGGAGCAGGTGCTTGGGCTATAAGTACAGGACCTATTGCAATTGCTACATGGGCAGCAGCTTATGGCTTTAAAGGAGCTGTAACAGCTGGAAACGTAATGGCAGCTAGAAGCTACTATAAGAAACATAAAGATGTTATTGATGCAGGATTACCTACACTTGCAGAACCTCCTGCTTATACTAAAGAAGTTGCAAGAAGAGATTTCTATCGTCAACAAATAATGGATGAAACTGGAAAACCAGAAGTTGGATTAATTAGACAATTTACAACATGGTTCCATGCTAAATCTGATAGACTACCTTTCAGAAAAGCAGCTAGAGAAGCTACTCATGGCGCTATTGTTGAACAACAACAAGGAAGAATGCATGAAGAGATAGATGGAAATGCAACAGAAAGAGTAGCAGCAACTCAAAGAAATGCTGAACAATCTAGAGCAAATAGAGAAATAAGAGATAGAAATAGACAAGCAGAAGCAAGAAGCCAAGTAACATACAATTCTGTATTAAGAGACAAAGGAGTATTAGATAATCCAGAAGAACATATGGAAGGTATGTCTTCAAATGTTGCAGTAAATGCAGCTATAAGATCTAGAGGAAGTACACTAAGAGTTGATGTTGCAAAAGGAACAGTAGGAACAGCTGAACAAGTAGGAGCTGGTAGATTTAAGAAACCTGAGGAAGCGTTAGAACAAACTCAAGGAATGGAAGTTGTACCTGAAAAAGCTTCAACTATGACAGCAAGTACTGCTATTACAGAGGAACAACATTATCAAGGTGAGAAAGAACATAGAGATTTCTGGAACAGAGTAATTACTGCAGTAGGTGCTACAGCAGCAGGTATGGCTATTAGATATGGATATACTAAATTTGTTGAAAAACAAATGACTGATCCAGGAACACCTGATTCTACAAAAACAGTTCATCATGATGAAACAACACAAAAAGAGTGGGTTGATGGACAAACAACTACTAAGAATGTTGAGACTGAAGTTACAGATTATGGAACTCAATATGATTTACAAGGACATACATTGGAAGATGTAACTCAAGCCAATGCTGGAAGACAAGTTACAGGATATTATTCAGTTTCTGGTGGACAAAGAGGAGCTCAGCAAATTACTTTAACTGGAAAAGAAAGAATTACAGCAATGTGGCAAGATGATGGAACTCGTTGGGGTACAGGAGTTGGAGATACAGCAGGACTAAGTCAACACACAGGATTCATTGATAGAACTGTTGGACAAGCTATGATGGACGGAAATGGTGTTATGAGACAAGGATTAACTATTGAAGATTTAGCAAAGGCTGTAGGACAAGGAAAAGTTAATCCAGCAACATTACAAGGAACATATGTAAGCTTAGGAGATGATCACTGGGTAAGTTTACAAGAACTAATGTCAGGAATGACAAAGCAAGTTCCAATTGGTTCACATATTGAAACAATTGCTCAAGAAGTTGTAGAACCAGGACATTGGATTGATAAAGTTATACCAGCATGGGATGAAACTGTACCAGTACCAGGAACTCCTCCTACATACGAATATGTATTTAGCTGGAAAGCAGCTGCAGATGCGCTTGGACAAAGTGCTCTAGCTGGAGCTGCAGTTGGATCAATTGATGCTTTACATGAAGCTTCAAAAGCTACCTATAGAACATCTGTAGATGCTATTGGTAGAAATGGTGGAAGATTTACTGATAGAAATCCAATACTTGCTAGAAGCTCTGAAGTAATGGAAAAACTTGCCGATCAAATCATCGCACAAGATAAAAAAGCAAAAGGACAACAAGAAGTAGAAGATGAAGAAATCGATGAAGATGATCCAGAAAAATAAAATAATTTTTAGAAGAAGTGAGATTCTCACTTCTTCTTTTTTGTTACAATTCTTCATTTATGTTACAAAAAGGCCCACTTAATTGTTTATTGCACCTGCATATGCTATTCTTAAATAGTATATAAGTACAAATTGGAGGAATATCTAATGAAAAAAGCAGATCAATTAGGTGTTAATGCTGAAGATTTAGAAAAACTACGAGAGATGTATCAAAAGAATATTAAAGCAGAAAAAGCATTAGCAGAGCGTGAAATTGATTATAATTTGGAAGAAAGTCAAGATTATATTAATTCAAATTATGCTTTAGAAGAAATTGATTATTTACTTTCAATGAAAGATGAAAAAAATAATATTGTTCCAATTAAATATATTGCTAGTGACAAGAGTTTTTACGAAACAAAGCTTAAAGGACTAAAGAAATTAAAATTTTAATAGAGGTAAATGTAATGTTAAGTAAAGAAGAATTAAAAAATCAATATATAAGATTAATAAAAAAGGCAATGCTTAAGGCGCAATATACAAGAGCAATAGAAAAAGCAGTTCTAAAAGCCCAATATACAAGGGCAATAGAAAAAGCAGTTCTAAAAGCTCAATATACAAAGGCAATAGAAAAAGCAGTTCTAAAAGCTCAATATACAAGGGCAATAGAAAAAGCAGTTCTAAAAGCTCAATATACAAGGGCAATAGAAAAAGCTGTTCTAAAAGCTCAATATACAAAGGCAATGGAAAAAGCAGTTCTTAAAGCTCAATATACAAAGGCAATGGAAAAAGCAGTTCTTAAAGCACAATATACAAAGGCAATAGAAAAAGCAGTTCTTAAAACTCAATATACAAAGGCAATAGAAAAAGCAGTTCTAAAAGCTCAATATACAAAGGCAATAGAAAAAGCTGTTCTAAAAGCTCAATATACAAAGGCAATAGAAAAAGCAGTTCTAAAAGCACAATATACAAAGGCAATAGAAAAAGCAGTCTTTAAAGCACAATATACAAAAGCAATAGAAAAAGCAGTTCTAAAAGCTCAATATACAAGGGCAATAGAAAAAGCTGTTCTTAAAGCACAATATACAAAGGCAATAGAAAAAGCAGTTCTACAAGCTCAATATACAAAGGCAATGGAAAAAGCAGTTCTAAAAGCTCAATATACAAGGGCAATGGAAAAAGCAATTCTTAAAGCCCAATATGCAAGAGCAATAGAAAAAGCAGTCTTTAAAGCACAATATACAAAGGCAATAGAAAAAGCAGTTTTAAAAGCCCAATATGCAAGAGTAATGGAAAAAGCAGTTCTTAAAGCTCAATATGCAAGAGCAATAGAAAAAGCTGTTCTAAAAGCTCAATATGCAAAGGCAATAGAAAAAGCAGTTCTTAAAGTACAATATGCAAAGGCAATAGAAAAAGCAGTTCTTAAAGCTCAATATGCAAGAGCAATGGAAAAAGCAGTTCTTAAAGCCCAATATACAAGAGCAATAGAAAAGGCAGTTCTTAAGGCACAATATGTTGCTATAATGATTGAAGCTATGAATAATAATGCTATAAGAGAGCAATATGTTAACCAAATTAGAATGCAAGAAGAGCAGAAAGAAAATATTGTTGGATCTACTGTTAAATCTATAAAAGAGCAGATTGAAGAGTGCAAATCTAGACTATATAACCTATTTTTGATGGATAAACTTCAAGGAGAAGCTAATTAGTAATAAAGATTCTAAAAGAGGAAATAATTGATGTTAAGTAAAGAAGAATTAAAAAATCAATATATTGAATTAATGATGAATAAAATGAGTTCTTCTAAACCTGAGAAGGATATTAAAACTAATGCTAAAACCATTCAAGAACAAATAGAAGAATGTGAAGCTAAACTACTGTTTATTGAACAACTTCAGGGTTTAATTAATTATAGAGACATATTATCTTCTATTGTTGATGAAGAAACTATTTCTCGAGAATACTCTGAAAAAAGAAGTATGATGCTAACAATTTATGATGAAAGCAAGTTTTCAAAGAAAATGGCAGGTCGTATGAAATTTTTAGAGGATAGAGGAAAAGGTGCTTTTACAAGTTTTTTTACTAGCTTTTTTAATGGTAAGAAAATTGATAGAGAAATAAAGATTAAACAAGATGAACGAATTAGACAAGAAATAACAAACAAATATGTTGAATCAATTAATATAAAGGTACATGAGCTACAAAAATTAGAGATAAGCAAGGCAACTTTAGATAATTTCTTGTTGGAGATGGACATTCTAGTTGAAAAAACAGAAAAAAACGAACCTATTTTTGATTCTGTAAAAAAGCAAGTTGAAGACACAAAAGAAGCAATTGATTCAAATAGCTCAAAGGCTAAAGAATTAATACGTAACATCAGGCTTAGTATTGCTAGAGTTTTATATAAAGCACAATTTGATGATTTTTTTAATCAAATAGAAAGTAATAAAAATGATTAATTTAAACTGTCAGACATCGTTGATGTTTGACAGTTTCTTTGATTTTGTAGTATAATATGTAAAGTTGTTATCCGTAATGGATTTATATGAGATTTTAATATTTTATTATAATTACTACAAAAGAGATAGAAAAATCTGAGATTATATTTTTCTACCAAAAGTATTAATTAAAAAATAAAAAGAATAGGAGATATAATGGATGAAATAACACAAGGGACATTTGCGCCCTCTAAAGGTGCAAAACCTAAGAAAAAGAATAATAAAGGAAAATATAAGAAACAATATAGAAGAAAGGTTTCTGCAAATAAACCTAAAAAAGAAAGAAACAAAGAAGCAAGAAATAATAAATACAAAAAGGTAGTCATCAAAAATGACGGAAAAAGCAATTTAAAAATCATTGCTTTAGGTGGTCTTGATGAAATAGGAAAAAATATTACTGTATTTCAATACGAAGATCAAATTATTGTTGATGATTGTGGATTAGAGTTTCCAGATGATGATATGTTAGGAGTTGATTTAGTAATTCCTGATGTGAGTTATCTAGAGCAAAATAAAGATAAAATTAAAGGTATCTTTATAACTCATGGTCATGAGGATCATATCGGTTCTCTACCATATGTAATTGAGAAACTAGGTTTTCCTACTATATATGCTACAAAGCTTACATGTAAATTAATCGAACATAAGATGGAAGAGCATAATTTATTGCAAGCTGTAAAAATACAAGTTGTTGATCAAGGACAAATAATTGAAACAGGAAATATGGCAGTAGAATTTATTAGAAGTTCTCACTCTATTCCAGATAGTTGTATGCTTGCTATTCATACTCCAGTTGGAGTTATAGTACATACTGGTGACTTTAAAGTAGATTTTACACCAATTGATGGACAGATGATGGATTTTGCTAGACTTGCAGAACTTGGAAATAATGGAGTCTTAGCACTACTTTCAGATAGTACAAATTCAGAGAAAAAAGGATTTACAATGTCTGAAAAATCAGTAGGACCAGTACTAGATCAATTATTTGAGGGATGCAAAAAGAGAATAGTAATAGCAACTTTTGCTTCAAATGTACATAGAGTTCAACAAATAATTAATTCTGCAATTAAATATGGCAGAAAGATAGCAATTTCCGGAAGATCTATGATTAATATGATTCAATCTGCAAGAGAATTAAATTATATTAATTGTCCTGAAGATTTATTTATAGATATTGACTTAATTAAAAATTATAATGATGATCAATTAGTATTAATGACAACAGGAAGCCAAGGTGAGACAATGTCTGCCCTAACTCGTATGGCAAATGGAGAGCATAAGAAAGTTACTTTAACAGGTAATGACTTAGTTATAATCTCTGCTACTCCAATACCAGGAAACGAAAAATCTGTTTCTAAAGTTATAGATAAACTTATGAAATTAGGAACAGAAGTTGTATATAGTTCACTTCAAAATGTTCATACATCAGGCCATGCTAGCCAAGAAGAACAAAAAATGATAATGGCTTTAACTAAGCCTAAATTCTTCTTACCAGTTCATGGTGAGTATAGACAACTAAGAGCTCATAGGGACACAGCAATAGATATGGGAATTCCAAAAGAAAATATTTTCATAACTGGAAATGGAAGAATTCTAGAGATTAATCAAAATGAAGCTAAATTTACTGGAACAGTTCCATCTGGTGGAGTTATGGTAGATGGATTAGGAGTAGGAGATGTAGGAAATGTTGTGCTACATGATAGACAACACTTATCTCAAGATGGACTAATCGTTATCGTAATGAGCATGGATGGAGATACAGGTGAAATAGTATCAGGACCAGATGTTATCTCTAGAGGATTCGTATATGTAAGAGAATCTGAAAACTTAATGGAAGAATTGAAAGCATATATTCGTGAGGAAATAGGAAGATTAGAAGAAAGACATGTAGTTGATTGGACAATAATCAAATCTACATTAAAAGATGATGTAAGAGATTTTGTTTATGACAAGACTCAAAGAAACCCAATGATTTTACCAATAATAATGGAGGTATAAACTAATTTATGGATTACAAAGATTTGGCGGATTGCATATATCCAGATGCAAAAGATATTAAGTATTATGAAGACAAATACCCAGCAAGAAATTTACCAGAGGGTGCAGAGGTAGTAAGAATTGGACCAAGCCCAACAGGATTTGTTCATGTTGGAACAATTTTTCAAGCACTTTTAAATCAAACTATTGCTAGACAATCTAATGGAGTGTTCTTCGTTAGAATAGAAGATACTGATCAAAATCGTAAAATAGAAAATGGTGCAACAGATATTATTAACTCTTTAAAGAACTTTGACTTAGAATATGATGAAGGAATGATTTCTGAAGAAGATGGAAAAGGCGATTACGGCCCATATAAACAAAGTCAAAGACTAGAGATATACCATGCATATGCAAAATGGCTTATTGCTAAAGGTAGAGCTTATCCATGCTTTGCAACTCAAGAAGAAGTTGAAGAAATAAGAGCTAAACAAGAAGCAGCTGGATTACTTACTGGTTTCTATGGAGTTTGGGCAAAATATAGAGAACTTCCTGTTGATGAAGCAATAGCAAGAATAAAGAATGGTGAGGAATATGTAATTAGACTTCGTTCACATGGTAGAGAAGATAGAAAGATAAGAGTTAAAGATTGTATAAAAGGAAAACTAGAATTCCCAGAGAATTTTATGGATGCGGTTTTAATTAAGAAAGATGGATTCCCAGTTTATCACTTTGCACATGTTGTTGATGATCATTTGATGCATACTACAACAGTAGTAAGAGGTGAGGAATGGATGCCATCATTACCACTTCATATAGAATTATTCCAAGCTTTTGAGATCGAACCACCTAAATATGCTCATACACCTAATATGCTTAAGGATGACAACGGAAAGAAAAGAAAAATCTCTAAAAGAAAAGATCCAGAAGCAGCAGTTAGTTTCTATAGCATAGAAGGTATTCCAAGCTTATCTCTAAAAGAATATTTGATGAATATTATTAATTCATCATTTGAAGGATGGAGAAGAGCTAATCCTGATAAACCAATGTCAGAGTTCAAAATGGAACTTGGAAAAATGAATGCTAGTGGAGCAATTTTTGATACAGTTAAGCTATTAGATGTTTCTAAAAATGTTATTGCAAGATTTAGTAGCAATGAAATCTATGATGCTGTTTTTGCATGGTCAGAAACTCATGATGAAGAATTGCACAAGCTTTTAGAAGATAAAGAATATAGCTTAAAAGTTTTAGGAATTGAAAGAGAGAATTCTAACAAGCCAAGAAAAGATATTTCAAAATGGTCTGAAGTTAAAGATAATATTATTTATATGTATCAAAGACCAACTGAATATGATTTTGATAAAATCACAGGAGAAGATATGAAAAAGGTAGTTAAAGAATACTTAGAAGTTTATTCTCCAGATGATGATAAAGATACTTGGTTTAATAAGATGAAAGATGTAGCTGAAAAATGCGGCTACGCTAGAGAAGTTAAAGAATTTAAAGCAGACCCTGAAAAATGGCCAGGACATGTTGGAGATGTTTCAACAGTTATAAGAGTTGCAGTTACAGGAAGAAGAAATACTCCAGACCTTTATGAAATATTAAAAGTCCTTGGAAATGAAGAAGTAAAAGAAAGATTAAAAGCTGTACTATAAAAGTACAGCTTTTTGTTTGCATAAATTACAATATAATTACTTTATTAAATTAGCCTTACAAAAGGAGATAACTCCTATTCAAAGTTACAATTTTTCGATAATAATGTAGGTAGAAATAAAAATATAAAAGATAAAAAGGATTAGTATGCCTATGAAAAAGATTAATTTTATTAAGAAAGTATTTGCTGTTTTTATAGTACTAAGTTTAATAGCATTTCCTATAGACACAGTCTTAGCTGAATCTGATTATACATTTGAATTTGATATTACTAATTTGACAGAACCTAAGGCTGGCGCAAAACCTAAATATAATTATAATATGGAT
>OCVV011103429.1_pt1 | contig 26522 bp, 34 predicted proteins | sample 1539721 | NCBI WGS metagenome assembly OCVV01 (sample SAMN02144230, study PRJEB22623) | gut metagenome | biome: sheep rumen | host: Ovis aries | place: New Zealand | reverse complement strand
TTGACTAAACATTGTCAAGAAATAGGTATTACGACTTCGCAGTTTATCGACGTCGAAGGTGATGACTGGTGCTGGTACTGGTCACGACGGTTGAACGACGAAGGTACACACTGTATCATCTGGTCAATAGATAACGACCTGAAACAACTGATTCAGGTTTTCGGTGGTGCATTCACAGCCTGGTACAATGATCGTAACGGACTGTATCTACACAAAAGTCTAGAAGAACAACCTATAGATGACGTAGACTTTTTCTTGACTTCAAAGCCTGAATCACCGATACTGGAAGAACTGAAACGAAAATCCGGAAAAGTGACCTATATTGATCCTAGTGATATCATACTGGATAAGATCATCTGTGGGGACAACAGTGATAACATCAAACCTGTGGTAAGATACGTGAAGAACGGAAGAAACAGGAGGATGAGTGAGAAGGAGTGGCTCACACTTGCCAATCAGTTAAATATAAAAAACATAATAGACTTCAAAAAGAAAGAAAAGGACGTCATCAACTATATTATCAACAAGTATCATCAGTTAAACCTAAAGTACGACACACTACACGAACATATTGAGTATAACATGAGACTGGTATGGTTAGATCAATCACAGATACCAGAAACTGTTCAAGCAAAGATGTGTGAGTTGGAATACAAGTTATTTGATCTATCACAGATACGGAACAATGCAAACATGTTATCAGGTTTACATCCTGAAAATCAGATAGAACAGATATTTGAAAATATAGATGTACCTTTTTGATATTTTTATTATAAAAATACTAGATTAAAACTAAAACCTAATCGTACTTCACATATTTTATTTAAACAAACAACTAAACAATTAAACTAAACAAATAAACTAAACAAAAATCTTATGAGTACATTTATTGATGATGTAATGGACTTCGATTCAAAAAGTCTCGAAGTGTTCCAAGAAAAACCGAAGAGCGCAGGTAACGCCAACGTTTATCGTACCAATCCTAGTAACTCTAAATCAGAAGACGGTCACTACCGTAGTAAGATCCGTGTCATCTACAACCCGTATGCACCAAAGAAATCTATTGTTCATCAAGCAACTTATGCTATGACCGATTCAGATGGATTTTTCATGGTCAAATCTATGTTAGGTAACGGTGATCGTAACTGTCCACTGTTCAAAGCATGGAAGAAACTACATTTCTCTGATGATGAGAACAAGAAGGCATGGGCTAAGGAAATGTTCGATAAGACTGAATCCGATTGGTGTCTGGTACAAATCCTGGAGGATCAAAATCAGCCCGAGTTGGTAGGTCAAGTCAAGGTGATGAAGCTTCCGAAAGCTATCTTTACCAAGATGTCTGCAAAGATGAATCCTTCAGCTGAGTCAGGTAAAACTCCTGTACCCGTGATGGATTACTTGATCGGACTGACACTGGACATGGATGTCGCACCTGGACCAGATGATCCAAAACAACCCTGGAGAAAACAGAGAGAGATAAGTTATGACCTCTGCGAGTTCGACACTGAATATGCTCCGATTATCAAGGTAGATGGTACACCACTGTTTACTGACGAAGAGATGGAGTTGATCGAGAAGTTCGACGATGCAAAGAAGAAACTTGCGAAAGCTAAGACTGAGAAAGCTAAGAAAGATGCTACTGCTACGTTAGAAGAGTTAACCCCTTCTGTAAAAGCACTATACGTCAAGGCGCTGACTTATCTCAAGGATGAAGTACAGGTGATCGATCTCGAGAAAGAGTGTACCTATCAGCCTTGGTCAGAGACGGTAACTGAACGTGTCAACAGGTGGATCGAGAAGGTACTAGCAATGCAAGATCCTAAAACTGAGACCGTGAACGAAACAGTTACAGAGATGCCGGTAACTGCAGAAGTACAGGTTGCTACATCAAGTAGTGCTGTTGATGATATGATGAATGAAGATGTACCTTTCTAACATCAGTAAAGCACAAAAAGAAAAAGGAGCTCGTGAGAGTTCCTTTTTTTATGTTCAGTTAGGGTTTAATTACCAGATTTCTTCTTCTGAATAATCTTCTCCTTTGATGTAAGTTTTACCGTTCCAAGTAAAATCGAAGATATAATCGCATCCATCACCATTACTACTATCTATGCGCTCAATAGCTTCTTTAGCTACTTTGTCACGTTTAGATTTAGGTGCGTTATCAGGTAAGTAACATTCACCATCTTCTTCATTCCAGTCTTCTTTAAACTCATCCGTACTTACTTTGTTTACAATCAATTTCACAGCATCATACAAGTCTTTTGCGAAGAATTTGGCTTTACGACGTTCATTAGACACGCCACGATCATATACTTCAAACTCTACATAACCGTTTGTACGAGCTTCCTCTACATTCTCTAAACTCTCATTGAGTTGTTCTTTTAGGTCTTTCATATTGATATTGTATATTTAATTAAATGTATTCTAATCTAACTGAAGGATAAATATAAATATGATCCGGACGTCTGTCATGTTCATTATCAAGAGTTCTTTCCATCTTAAACTCAGCATCAGTTTCTAGATGATTGAATTTTCTAAGACCTGAACCACGAATATCGTCTTTATCTTTTATTTTTTCAACACCAATCTTTTTCATTTCTTTTACGAACATGTCAGATACAGTATTATATAATTTTATTGCGTCATCTGTCGTGTAACCGACTAATTCGTACAGATGCATATCATCGTCAGCTTCTGATAAAGATATTTCTTTAGCTGATTTTACATTATCAAGAATATACTTATTTAGTTTATCAATAACGGTCTTAATATCAAAAACTGCGTATTCAACATTTTTTAACTCACTTTGATTCCAAGTAAATCGATACATATCATGTAAACCTAGATCAACCATTATACACGGATTTTCAAGATTATTTATTTTTCTAAGTATCTTCTCATAAGCTGTTTTTGTTAAAGCTTTATACTTATCAATAACACCTTCTTCAATTATTGATTCTTTAATAAAGTCTGATATATTTTTCATACCGTTTTTTAATTTTTGTTTCTTTGCTTTAGGCCTCTTATCTAGAGGATCTTGAATAGGTTCAGTCATCAAGTCTCCTTCTACACTAGGATTACCTGCTCCGAGTGTGTTTCCAGGAGTAGCAACTTCACATTCGATATAGTTCTTTAAGTTTTTCATTCAGGATCTTCTTCTGTACCAGTAGCTATACCGTCATCTTCAGCGTTATCAGATATTACTTCAGGTTCTACAGGAGCTGATTTAGTAACAGGAACATTAACCGGAGCATTAGTTGGGACATCAGTTGGAGCATCAGTAACATCTTCCGTAGAATCAACTACTACGTCATCAGATGAATCGTACATTTCAAGGAAATGTTTTGCAGCTGCACAGTCAGTGATATATTTAACAGCATCTTTCTTACTCAGTCTTCCTTCTGCAATCATCTGGTTTACTACAGGGAGAGTGATATAGTCTTCTATTCTATTAGTCATATACAGTATTTTTATACAATAATAAGTTGTTTAAGTTTTTATCTCAAATACATATATTACATCGAGATGGATAAAATATCACTAGAGAAAGCATTACAAGCGTATCGTGTCATGAACACACCTACCGAGTTATCTTGGAAGACTCACTGGGTGAACGATACGTTTGACCAAGATAACTATTTCGATTGTACTGAAGATGACAAACGGAGATTTAACAAGAGACTGGATGAATGTAATATTACCATATGTGATAATATAAAACAAACTGTCGGAAACGTTTATACACTGACTAAACTAGTTTCATTGATCAATGATATAAACAACAAAGACATCTCTAAGGTTAACAGAAAAGTTATCTATAGTACATCTAACGGTGAACGACCGATCGGTACCAAAGCATACGGACTCTGGAACGGGTTTCAGGTAATAGATATGGATATAAAAGATCGGTCAATAGCACAAAAACTTAAGACCTGGATCTTTGATCACCTGAAGAAATGTAACTGGTTTCTTGGTGTCACACTATCCAGTTCCGGTCAGGGACTACACGTGTACACTAAGATAGCTATAAGTGAGAGTGACCAGGATGATGTCAACCGTAAGAAAATACTATATATCACCAATTTCAGACATAAGTATTCTTATGTATACATAGTCAGTGTTGCAGGTTGTGAGAAATTTGGTTATACCAAAGATGATGTCCTCAGATGGATGGACCTAGCAATGTTCAAACCTCAGCAAGGTGCATTCATCGGTTATGACGATCATCCGTTGATCAATACTCGGTTCTTTGAAGATTTTATATATGTGAACTTTGATGTCGACAGTATCAACACGGACTGGGTCACACATCCTGACTTACAAGAGATCTTTCGTCGTTTTGAGTGGTTCAATAAAGATAGTGAAGATCTAAAGGTAGAAGTCAAAGAAGCTAAAGATCTCGAATTTGATACTAAAAACAAGGTACACTATAAACATCAGGAGCGTTGGAGGTTAGCCAATACCTTGGTCAAGTTATACGGAGTGGAAAAGGGGTACCGATATCTTCGTATGATATGTTCTAACTCTATACGTGATAAAGAGTTACAAGCCGACTGTATCACAGCATCTAGACACGATAAACCGATAGACATCTGGGCAGTAAACAGATTAAACTCACAACACGGTTTCAAGATCAAGATGAACGTACAGACTGCACAGATTGATGAATCAGAGATATATGCTAGTCTGGATAACATCAGTAACCCAACCATAATCAAAGAGTCAGAGTTTCTTAAGACTTTTCATATTACTGAGAAGCAGTATCTGGGTGACATCAAATGGGAGTTACTCAACAACCTGGGTAAGATAACGTTGATAGAAGCTGGTGCAGGTGTAGGTAAGACAGAGATGGTCAAGTCACTTGTTAGAGATGGAAAGAAGGTAGTCATGGTCATGCCTTTCACGTCTACGATCAAATCTAAGGTCGAGGGTGACAAAGATTGGTTATATGCATACGGAAACCACAAGGTCAGACTAGATAAGTGTCCTGGTGTAGCCATGACTATAGATAAGTTTTCTAAGTTGAACATCATGGATATCAAAGCCATGGGATACGACTACATCTTTATCGATGAGTCACACCTCATGTTTCAGTCAGAATATAGACCAGTCATGAGTAAAGTCATCGAGATGATCAAGAACACTGAAGTACCGATCATACTCATGTCTGGTACACCAAGTGGTGAACTGATTTTCTTTCCTGATATTGTACACCTGAAGGTAAATAAAGACGATTCACGAAAGAAAGAGTTTCATGTCTTCTTCACCCAGACTGATAAAGATTCGAGACTATACATGTGTAGAGCCATGGCCAGGGATATTGCTAACGGTCAACGTATACTCTTTCCGTCAGACAAAGGTACCATGTTCTCGAAAAAAATCAAGTCTACTGTACAGTATTTTCTCGAAAAGGATCACTTTATCTTTGATGAGGTCAACCTTCAGTACTACAAGAAGTCCAACCTGGGTGAAAAGTTCATGGATGACGTCAACTTCAAGAAAACGATCAAGAAGACGCAGATACTGATGTGTTCATCTTATCTATCCGTAGGGGTAGATATACTAGATAGGTTCAAGTTTTCAATATACTTTGATGAACTGAAGATGCCACAAGAAATTGAACAGTTTGCCAATAGGTTACGTTCTAATGATTTGTTTATAAACTTATACGTGAGTAAGACTGATAGTGAAGGCAACTCCAAGAACGTGAACCGTTATAAAGAGATGAATTTTAAGTTGAATGATGAAGAGATTAAGAACATACATTCGATCCTGAGGATATGTAACTCGATGATCGAAAGAAACCCTTCTGAGTACAAATACAACTCACTGATAAGTTCTATCATCTCTGAAAATAAGTTTATTGAGTATAACGAGATCGATAATAAGTACTACCTAAACGAAATTACATACAAGACTATTTATTTCGAAAGAAAGTATCGAGAATACGTCCAGCAGTTACCGGTACTGATGAAAGGTATGAAAGCTTATGGTTACTTACTGAGTTCTAAAGACTTAAATGAGTTCAAAGCTGATGATCAAGAGACGTTTACTGAGATAGAACGTCTGAATAAGACTGCACATGACGAACAAGTCAAGTTGAATACGCAACACATACTAGAACTGATGGATTTGATAACAGAAACACGATTAAGTCTCTATCGAGAAGTGATGGAAGGTAAATATGAGATAAAGAAGTGCCCTGAATGGAAAGAAGATACTGAAAATAAGATCATGTTCGTGAAGAATGTAGAGGTGTTCGAGAAAGTAATACCTATATTTACTTCTATGTCGAAGATGTTCAAGATAGAAGACATAAAAGATATCTTTCTCTTTTGTAGAAACAAAAACGGAAGTTTCAACTTTGCAGCTATACAACGAATCAAGATTTTGATCAATATCACGTACAACAACAAAATAAACCGTTTGGACTTACCTATTCAGAAGTTTATGGAAGAAACTTATAACTTTGTTGAACTCAAGAAGGTACATAAGAATGAAATAAGTAAGTTCATACGCGATTTTAGTACTAACTACGCTATCGGTGCATCGTCTGAAGATGTGATCATTACTCGAGCTGAGATGACCATGAAGAAGATAAATGATACCTTTACTAACATCTTTAAGTGTTTGGTTGAAGTCTCAAAACCTGATAAACAAGGATACGTCAAGCTCAAGAAGATTGAACTACTGTGGAAAGAAAAGGAGAGTTACGATAGTAATTTGAGTGACAAGATCTATATACTTGCAGAGTTCTTAGACGGAAACATAGAAAGGTCTGTTGTCGACAGTGATGACTCTAAATAAAAGATGGGTTTACTTTATATTATTATATACCGTAACATGAAAGAAACTACCTTTAAAAAATTTTTCGATAAGTTTATATCTAACAATAGTGTACTCGTGTCCAGGTACGAGAACGAATGTAACGACGTCTTTGAAGATAACTACAATGACATCTATCGTATATTTAATAAGACACTTACTAATAAAATAAACGTTGGATTACACGTACTACTTCAGCGTGCACTCACGAATGCAATTAATTATCAGACAAACATACAGGACAGTTTAGTAGACGTATGTGATATGGTTTCGTCAGATGAACTGTCGGGTAGTGCACTCAACATCTATTTCCGAGAGATAAACGATGTATACAACAAACATGATAATGACTATAATATTGTCTATTGTCCTGAAAATAGAGATAAACTGATCGAAATGAATCTTAAAGCTGTCATTTCGATTGCAAAAAAATACCAAGGACTGGGACTAGATTTAGAAGATCTGATACAAGCGGGTAACCTGGGTCTATGTATTAGTTTTGATAAGTATAAACCTGAGCGTTCTAAGCTGAAAGATAACATGCTCGCACTTGCACAAGAGTTACCAGATACGATAACGATTGAAGAGTTACGTACTCACTTTTCAAAATACTTGAAGTATGGTGATATCTCGAAAAAGTTCCAAAAAGAGTTTAATAAAGGTAGTTATACTAAAGAGAGTGTCATCAGATGGATCAAGAGAAACGTCAGTAATGCTAAGTTTAACTCTGTAGCCACCATGTGGATCAAGGCGTTTATACTACAGGAGTTAAACAACAACTCCCGGATTGTCAAGAAACCGAAGTCAGAGATAGACAAAGATGTGATCGAAACGGGAGCATACAAGAAAGAGATTCGTGTCGACATAGATTCACCTGTCGGAGACGACGAAGATGGAAAGACGGTAGGTGACAACATGAGTTCTGAAGAGTCTTATAGTGACATGGAGATCGCTGAGGCTCGTGACGTGTTCAAGTCAGGTTTAAACTTGTTACTAGACGGAGTCAAACCTCGGGACAGGAGTGTCTTTCTCAAAAAGTTCGGTATCGGACTACCGCGACCGATGTTACCTCGAGAGATAGCTGATCAAGAAGGATTCTCGATAGCGAGGGTATCACAGATCTTTCAGACTATTGAGCAGCAGATACAAAAAAATCAAGCAAAATATAATGTCGATATCGAAAAATTGATGGAAGCTGCTAAAGTTTTAAGATAGTTTCACATATAAAAACATGAGTAGATCAGTAAAATCGAGAAAAGAAAAACATGGTGCGTTTATTAGCTATGTTTGTTACTTTAGTAATAAGAAAGATAAAAGATTAGCCAATCAACGTTTTCGTACCACGGAGAGAAACCAGTTACGTAAGATGGTTTCTGATGACGAGCTTGATCGAGACCCCGTTAAGAACATACGTGAGGTGAGTGACGTCTGGAATTTCGATTCCGATGGACTAGCACACTACATCAGTTTCTTAGATAAAGGTTATGACGGAGAAGAGTGGACTAGAGACGAAATACGTAAATACAGAATGAAATAATATGAATACATTAAATCGAATTAAACTTTACCTAATTGAAAATCCGATGATTATTCCTTCTATCATACTTTGGATACTATGCATCGGATTGTTTATAGCAACAGTGATATGAAACAAATAACATATATCGGTATTAGAGGACACAGAGGTTCGGGTAAGAACACAGTTGCCTATCTACTGGCCAACACTATTCAGTATCTACTGGATAAGTGTGAGGATGACATGTTCGACTTACACTGGAACATCTGGTGTGATCGAATTATCGACAACGAACAAAATGCTCTGAATAATCTCGATACGTACAACGTCTATCTAGAAAGTTTCGGTTTCATGCCTAAGATGTTGGTCGAACTGATTACTAACATTCCGCATGATTACATCGAGAGTGATTACCACAAAGATCATCTATTTATAAACGTGAGGACTTTGGATTGGAAAATTGTTGATGACTTAAAAGATAAACCGATGACTGTCGACTTAAATGCGTTTCGAAATCACATGCACACATTTAGAGGTGACATGTCAGCTTATACTCGTGAACCATTCATGTCATTAAGAGATTTCATTGTCTATTTTGCAAACACGTGCATGTCAGCACTCGGACAAGATATCTGGGTTAAGTCAGTAAGAAATAATGAGTTACGTGAAGATGAAAACGACGTTTATAACATTGGTCCACGATTTAAGATCTTTAAGGATATCAAAGCACCGTCAGAGTTAACGTACATAAAAGAAAAGAACGGTATCGTAATCAAGGTCATCAGACCGGGTAACATGAAAAAGAATCAGGGTGTAGAACTACTCAAGGATGATGATCGTTGGGACTTTGAAATCGAAAATACCGACATCAGGAACGATCAGAACTTTAGAAGTAAGATCGTCGATATAGCTAAATATGTAATAGAAAATCATGAAAAATAAAATACTCAAATATGGATTAACGATACTGTTTCTATTACTGTATCTCTCAGTAGGTTTCGTGAGTGTGTACCATGCTATCTACTTTTTCGGTCTTTCCAACACACCAGGGTTAGCCGTAATCTTGGCCTGTGCGTTTGAGATCGGTCAAGCAGCTATCTTATTTTATTTATTGATTACCAAAGATAAAAAGAGTTGGTTACCATGGGTACTGATGGTTGTACTGACACTGGTACAGATACTGGGTAACGTATACAGTTCATATATGTACATGATGATGAACAATACTGAGTTGATTTCTTATTTTACTGATTCAGTATTGTTTTACCTACAAGATCCCGATCCGAAAGTCAATCAGGTAATGATTAGTTACATCACAGGTGCCATACTCCCGGTTGTATCCCTGTGCATGACGTCCATGGTAGTTAACGTATCCGGTATTTCAGAAGAAGAGAAAACTGTGTCCGAGAATATAAACACAGAAGATGAGGTTAGATTTTAGGAGAACATGATTTCCCTTTGATCTCCCAAAAGATCTCTTCAAATATGATGATTTATATTATTACGAAAAAGAAACGTTTAGAACAAAAATTAAATAGGAAAACATGAAACTGGAAATCGACAACAAAGAATTCAGTAATCTGTTACAGGTTAACATCGACACTTCAGGAGTAGCCAATCTCATGAGAAAGAGCTTATTTGAGATACTTGCAAAAGAGGTGACCAAGCAGACACGTAGTTACATGACTGTCGAGACTCTACAATCACCAAATTGTAATGTTTCGATCTCAAATGATAACAAGATCGTGATCACCATGACCGAAGATCTTAAACCACACGGTAGTGAAGAGTTAGTGGAGAAACAATTCTTAATTGATGCACCCGAACTACTTCATCTGTTCATGGCAATATATTATATGGATAGGTCACGAAGTGTGAGTCAGGAAGTGAAAGTTGAATACGGAAAGGGTTGGGAAGAACAAAAAGAAAAGGAAGCATAATTGCTTCCTTATTTTTTATGTAAACTCTTTAAGTTTTTACTTGTTAAAGTTTTTACCAAATTCTCATAGTTAGAACACCGTCATTGTTCCATACTTCACCAACATTTAACTTATTGAGTACCTCGGTTGCATCATCGTCCATGCAGTATCAGCTTCGTTGATAATTGATTCTTTAAGTGTACTCGTTAGATTTTTCATATATATGTTTTATTCTAAACTTTCGTTGAGAAAATCTACTATGTTTTTCATTTTATGTTCTGTCAGTTCATTCAGCTTATAAAGAGTCTTGTCGATCAAAGAAAGAATAGAATCGATATCTGAATGTAGTTCATCTTCTTCAAACAACTCTTTACCAGCTTCTGTCATCTCACGGAGTTCCTTAAGATAATCGCGAGCATCCATCTCATCTGTCGTAAGTATGTTCTTGAGATTGTCTACTACACCGTGTAATCCCTGATACTCTTCGATTAAGTCGTCGACTAAGTCTACTACGTCATCATAAAACTCGTTCAGTGCTATGTGTTTAGAATATTTATTTGTCTTAAGATGAGACTTCCAGGTTTCTTTCATCGCACTCTGTAATGTACCTAGATACTCCTCTACATTATTTGCTTTCATATAAATTATTACACTTAATTTCATATATAATAAATGTTACTAAAATAAAACTAAATAACATGAAAGATTTTAAACAACTAATCTACAGTATTACTTCTCTCAGTACTGAAGAAATTTACAATCTGTTGAATCCTACAGATCACGCTAAGTTCTTTAATAAGATTGATGAGTTGTGTGTCAAGATAAGTAATCATCCAAACATAGCTGAACTAAAAGCTGCAGCAGTAGAGTACCTAATTGAATTTGAGAGGTCACAAAAACAGGATTTAACTAGTTATCCTTATTCTTCACCTATAAACACTCCCGTGTATCCGTGGACACCAATAAATCAGCCTGTATATCCGTGTACACCAATATATCCACCTTATGAATTATCAAAAGTATACTGTTACACCTCAACAAACAAGAACTATGATTAGTACTACAGACTTTGAAGAATATGTAAGATGCATTCAGGATCCTGAATTGTGTAAGAAGTACGAAGATCAGTGGATCTGGATCGAGTGTAACCTCACCGATCCTTCATACGCTGAGAGAGAAGATGTTCAATCACACTTTAGAAGAAGAAAAGACATACTTCAAGCACTCAAGCACATAGGTAGTGTAGTACAGATCGTAGGTCGGTATTACGTACTTGACGGTATACAACTGACAAATGAAGATTGCTACTGGTTATGTACAGATATCAGTGGTAAGAAGATAGCTCAAACTTGTGTTGCTGCATGTTGTATATTATCAAAAATGAAACTATTCAGTAGTATCAAGATAACTGATTTAGTACCAGGTGACGTTTTTAATGTCATAAAAACTGACGGGACTACTGTAACAGTGCAGTTGACGACGGTGATGGTGAAAAATGAATATTTAGAATATGTTTTTGCCGATAAAACGACACAACGAGTATACACGATAGATCAAATCTGGGCTTTTGAAAAATTATGAAAACTTTTCGTTTAATCTTTGCTGTCGATGACCGACAGCCTGAACAAACCATCTCTCGCATACTGAACAGTACGATGATGTCGATATCTGATGAAGAACTTGAACAGCTTGCAAAGGAACATGTTACTGAAGAACAGATACAAAATCAGGCATGTCAGTACTGTTTACAACAGTTTGTTAAGAAAATGAAAGGAGAAACTAAATAAAAATAAGTTTTTTGTTATATAAAAACATAAAATTTTCAAGTTATGACGTACATATTACTTTTAGTAGCCTCGCTACTGTTTACAATCTTCTTCTTTAATGTAATAAAATTCAGAGATGTATATGTTTTCATTTTGTTTATCTGTGCACTGTTTATACCTATTGTCGGACTAGTGTTCGGAATAGCGATATTAGGGTTCCTTCCGCTGATCGCTTACGATTGTAGCACTTATGACATGATATGTGTACAAACTAACAAGTTCACTAAATGGTTATTTAACGGTGCTTATCAATCAAACGGAGTACGCTGGTATGATCCGAACAAAGATAAAAATGAAGGGAGAAACTAAATAAAATAAGTTTATTTCTTATATAAAAACATAAAATTTTTAAGTTATGATTGGTGACATAATTTCGTTGATTACATCATTACTGTTCATTATCTTTTTCAACCGGACAGTAGAATTCAAAGATCGTCTTATTAGTATTTTGATGAACGTGTTACTTTTGATTCCGATTTTAGGACAAATTTTCGGTATAATATTCTCCGGGTTTCTTTCATTTATTGCGTACAACTGTGATTATAAGAATGACGCAGTTAGCATAAAAACCAATTCATTTACTAAGTGGTTAATGAGTGGTGCTTATGAGAATAACGGTGAATATTGGTATAATCCTAAAGAAAAAGATGATGAATAAGTACTTAGCTGGAATATTACTTATGGTAGTTGCCGCGGCAATGACCTGGACCACACTCTGGTTAGATCACCGCGTGAGTGTACTGGAAGAACAAAACACACAGTTACAATCACAGTTTCAAGAGTTTATTGATCTGAGACAGGACTCGGTACAAGTACAAATTTTCACGTCAGATAGTGTGACCGTAAACATAAGTCGTATATGAAAGAAGAGACGTTACATCTGGTACTTTGTTATAAGTGGTATGACATGATAGTAAGCGGTATAAAACGTGAAGAGTACCGCGAGTTAAAATGGTTGAAAAGAATTCAAAAACACCACTATACGAAGATTTGTTTTCATCGTGGGTATACGTCTACCACTCAAACATACGACATACTAAATATAAAGACCGGAATAGGTGAACACAAGGATTGGGGTGCACCTGAACACAAAGTTTTGATAATTCAATTTTGTTAAACATTAAAAATAATTAAAATCATGAACGGAAAATCATTTATTTCTTTTGTTGTAGTATTATTACTGTTTATCGTCATACCCACAACCATGGTGCGTTGTACACGAGTCGACTCATCAGAAGTAGGTATCAAGTTCAACAAACTCTCACTCACGGATCAGGGTACCCTGGATGCCTCACCCGTAACAGGTTACGTATTTTATAACCCTATTACGACTTCGGTACACACATACCCGACATACGTACAACGTGTCGATTACGAACCGTTTAAAGTCAATACCAAGGATGCTGCTATCTTTACGATGGATCCGCGAATGGCTTATTATCTGGATCGTAATAAAGCAACAGACGTGTTCTTCAAGTATAGACGTGGGTTAGATGAGATACAAGATGGTTACATGCGTACAGTGATATATGATGCGTACCGAGTTGTAGCTAACAACTATACATCTGACGAACTGATGGCAAGTAGAGCTAAGTTTGAGTCCGAGGTTCGCGACATGCTCGATACTACACTTAACCAAGAAGGTTTCATCGTAACCGAGTTCACCTCACAGATCACACCTCCTGAATCACTCAGACAGATGATTGATGCTAAGAACGCAGCCGTACAGGCAGCACTCAAGGCTGAGAACGAAGTCAAGCAAGCAGAGGCCAATGCTAAGATAGCTGTTGCCAAGGCTGAGGGTGATGCCAAGGCAATGAAGATCAAGGCTGATGCTGAAGCATATTACAATAGAACAATTTCAGCATCATTGTCGAGACTGATCGTACAAGAAGACTGGATCGAGAAGTGGGACGGACATCTACCCGCGGTACAAGGTGGATCAGGTATGATGCCGGTCGTGAACCTACATGAATAAGTATTTACAGGTAACAAGAGAGTGACTTAAAAGGTCACTCTTTTTTTTGTATATTAGTACATGAAGTATCATAAACTGATTAACATAGATTGTTTTGAGTACATGAAAACTCTACCTGAAGGTTCCATGTCTTGTATCGTTACTGATCCTCCGTACGGCATCAGATTTAACGGAGTGACAAGTGACACTTCATGGGATAAAATCAATTATGAACAATTCCTAAGACTATTCTTAACTGAAGTTAAACGTATACTCACTAACACGGGTACACTCTGGATGTTTTGCGGAAGAACACAGATACCGACAGTATTTAAGATAATTGAAGAAGTAGGGCTAAGATGTAATCTCGAGAACTGGTTGACTTATGCACGACAGAAAGGTCGCGGAACAAAGAACAAACTTAAGTCTCAGGCGGAGGAGGTACTACATATCACCAAGACTGATAAGTATATCTGGAATCCGGTTGAGTATCTGAGAGAGGTCGTGGTACCGTATGTACAAGACGGAAAACCAAGAGGTTGGTTTTTAGATCAGACTACTGGTCAGAGAGTTCGATGGTCAGGAGTAGGTAACGTACTAGCTTTCACGTCACCTTTCTTCAAGAACAGATTCGAGAAGCAGATTCATTCGACACAGAAACCGGTATTATTATTCTGTGAGTTGATCATGTTAAGTTCGAAACCGGGTGATTTAGTTTTCGATCCGTTCGCTGGTTCAGCTGCATCAGGTGTAGCAGCTAGCATGTGTGATAGAAACTACGTAGGATGTGAACTAGATGAAGACATGTACCATAAAGCTGATGACTGGTTAAGACATTATGATAAAGAACTAGCAAAAGAGTATTTAGAACATAGAGTAAGATGATAGATATCTTTACAACTGATAGAAAATATGAAATTATTTATGCAGATCCGGCCTGGTCATATTATAACGATATGACAGTAAACCCTGATTGTACTACTGTAAAAGGAATGCGACGTCCACCGTATCCTGTAATGTCGATAAAAGATATATGTAATATACCGGTAAAAAATATAACGGCTGATAATGCTATACTATTTATTTGGACAACGGACTATCATTTAAAAAGATGTATTTCCGAAGTTATACCTGCTTGGGGATTTGAATATAAAACTATCGGATTCGTCTGGGCTAAGAAAGACCACCATAATAAACAGGTTAGTTTTATGGGAGCATACACGAAGAAATCAGGTTGTGAACTTTGTTTAATTGCTACAAAAGGTAAAGATGCACATAAGCTCGTAGTTAAACATAACGTAAACTCCTTTATTGAATATCCAAGACAAGAACATTCAAAGAAACCTGATATTATTCGTGACTCTATTGTTGCGTTGTGTGGAGATAGAAAACGAATAGAATTATTTGCAAGAGATAATTTTGACGGATGGGACGTATGGGGAAATGATGATAGAATAAAAATATAATTATTATATATACATGATTGAGAATACTAAAATAGATAAGAACCATCTTCCGTACACGTATAGTGACAGTGATTCACATTCATACGACTACTCAAAGCTAATAGATAGTGGATCTCACGTAGGAGAAGTAATAGAAGAACTTTAATAGTTCTTCTTTTTTTATATATTTATGTATGATCAATATCAAGTATAATCCTAACGATCTCCGATATATCTTTCTCTACGGTGATGACCGAGAGTTGAAAGAACTAGAAGCTTACCTGAACAAAATTCCTTCTTATCAGTTTCTACCGTCTTTTCGGGGCGTCCCACATCCGGAGACCTTCTTGTTCAAGTTCAAGAAAAATGACCACCTGATCTACTACACTTTTTCCGGGTTATGGAAAAACGTTGTCGACTGGTGTAACGAACATAATATTCAGCATGATGATCTGGACAGTAACTTCAAGTATACCAATTTCTCTCTTAGTAAAGAACAGTTTAGAGAGTATATCAGGACCTGGAACCTAGATATCACTCCGAGAGACTACCAGATCGATGCTGCATGGTTGATACTGAAATATCGACAGAGTCTGTCACAACTGGCCACACGTGCTGGTAAGACCCTGATTGCATATATCGTATTTAGGTACATGCTAGAACATGAAGCACATAACATTCTCATGATTGTACCTAATACAACCTTAGTCAAACAAGCAGTAGCTGATATGCAAGAGTATAAAGAGTTCTTCAAGAGTGAGACAGTGTGGGCCAAAGGTGAAATGTGCTCTTCAGCCAATCTCACGATCGGTACCTTTCAGTCACTGGTCAAACGCTGTGACAGGAAATCATCTAAGTACGATCCCAAGTACTTTACTAAGTTCGATGTAGTATGTTGTGATGAGGCTCACACTAGTAAATGTAAGTCAATTAAAGATATACTGAATCAGGAGTTTATGAAACGAGTCAAACTGAAATTTGGGTTCTCAGGTTCGTTACCTGAAAAGAACACTATTGACAGTTTCGCTACTCAGTCCTTACTCGGTCCCATGATTCAGGACATATCATCAAAAGAACTGATAGAAGGTGGGTATCTAGCCAAGCCACTCATTACACAGATAAGGATCAACTATGATTGGGATAATAAACTAAGAAAGGATTATATAGTTTGTGGAGAATACTTGAACAGTAACTCTATAGTTGAGAGATATATCAGTAAAACAGGTAAAGAAAAGAAACGTAATAAAATGCTTCCGAAAGAGAAACGGTCGTTTACCATTAAAGAAGAAAAGATCTTACCGTTGACACTTCAACAACTAAAACCTCTCTATACTGATGACGAGTACATTTCCTATCTGATCGACCTATGTAAGTCAAAGGGAAGCAACCTGTTATTACTCGAACAGATGTTAGTCCATCGGTCACAAAAAAGAATAGACCTGATGTGTAATCTAATATCCAGTTTTGATAAGAACTGTATCGTATTTGGACACCACTCTGAATACCTGAGTTACTTGAGGGACTACTTCAAAAAACAGTTTCCTGATCGACCCGTATACATGATCAAGGGTAACACCAGTATCAAGAAACGAGAAGAAATAATAAAGTGTTTATTAGAAAATCGAAGAGCAATACTTGTTGCTAGTTACGGGTGTGTAGGTACTGGAATCACACTCAAGAACATGGATTATTGTATCTTTGCTCAGTCGTTTAAGTCGCAGATAATCAATAAACAATCCTTAGGTAGATTGATGTATAAGACGTCTGAAAAAGATACTTATAAGTTGTATGATCTGGTCGACTGTTTCCCGACCAAGAGATTATACGCGCAGGGATTAGCTAAGATAAAGTTATACAATAAAGAGGGATATGAGTACAAGATAGTACAAAAATAAAGAGGAGTCTTAAGACTCCTCTTCTTTTATTAGAACTGTGACTTGAACTCTTCGTAATATGTATTAAACTTGTCTACTGTTTGTATGATTAGTTTTTCATACATCTTGAAGTCTTTCATGTACATATCAGTATAGGTGTCTCTTTCACCTAATGACCACCAAGTTTTACAGTAGTCTTCGTACAGTTTCATCAATCCACCTGATATATAACTATATACGTTTCTACCCGAGCCGTAGGCTTTAGACTCTCCATACATCAGTTTCATGACTGATTCTAGTTTCGATCTCCAACTATAATCTAGTTTATCTCTGTTCTTGTTAAACCAGACGGTTATCTGTGTCAACCTGTTCAGTGTCTCTTGTACAAGAGCATCTATCTTATCTGTACTCGAACCAGCAGCTTTGTTCTTGGCAATGATCTCTTTATAACGACGTTTCGCTTCTTCAATCATTCGTTCACAGTACGAAAAGAATTTACCTGCTCGATAATTATCGAATCCACCTTTTTCTCTACCTAGTACACCCTTAACATCATGTTTTAACTGACGATCTTTAATATCTAGATCAGGTATCATGTAGTTTTGAGCTTGTTCACGAGAAGTACGAATCTTACTTGCATCGTTGTTACTTATGGAGATGACGTACCACGTGTCAGCCGTTTTCATATACGACTCAGCTTCTCTCGGACGTTCGATATATTCAAATTGTCCATTACTATTATGGTAAAACCGGTCCCAGTTCGGACTATATATACCAATTATTTTATCGTTCCTGTAGTAGAAGATGACCACTTTATGATCTTTTATCGGAAGTCTTTTTCCACCACCTATACCAAAACTGTCTTTTCCTGCTTTTAGTGCACGAAAATACCACATTGATTGATCAGTACCTGGAAGCGTTTCTATATCTGAATCTTCAACTTTGTCCCACCGTACGTCATCAATATATACTTTATCTACTAACTTTGCAAAATTATAACTGGTTGAAGTCTCAATATCTTGTTTGATCATACGCATGATGTTACTTACAAATGCTTCACATACGTATTCTTCATATATACTATATAATGTTCTCATAATACAACTATGTTTGATTGTTTGGTTTTTGAATACTTAGCTATCTCTTTTACAGTCCACTTTTCGGCCGTGATGTAATCACTTTTCTTTACATCTTTAAACCTTATGTTTCGTGCATTAGGTATACCTTTGAGTGATTTCAGATCATAACATGTGTCGACCTTAAGATAGTTACACATCTTAGGCGCACCTTCGAAGTTTTCGATTTTTGTTGCGATAACCTCTATATTCACTTTTCTCATGTCACTCGGAAGACCCGCTATCGAGGTCACATCTTTACTTAGAAATGTTACAGTCTTGACGTCATCAGTAAAATCTTTAATAGTAATTAACTCAGGAATGTTCTTCTTAAAGGTAACATCTTTAGAAATTGTGACACTTCTATCTTCGTTAACTATATAGTTGGGATTAAAACTAGACCTACCTAAATCATCACTTACGCCCTTGAGTAACTCTCGAATAGTCTCGTCAGAAAGCATGTGTTGATGACCCATTCTGATAGCGGTTTCATCATCATCTAACAGTCCCTCGTTATAAATATCGTATAAATCTTTCATACAACTAAATAATAAGTATTTCTTTATATATTTAATAGAAAACGATTACAAACCTATACACCTATTTAATATGAAAGATATAATAGCATTTGATGTAGAAACGACAGGTCTGAATCCGAAGACTGACTTTATCGTACAGTTATCAATCATCGTATTAGATCGTTCACTGACACCTAAAAAAGAGTATAGTTGGTATATCAATCCTGAAGGTGAATACAGTATCTCTCCTGAAGCATTTGAGAAACATGGACTCACCAAAGAGTTTCTCAGTCAAAACGGTATTCGACTGAAAGAGATAGCTGATCAGATAATCGACATTTTTGGTGACAACGATATTCTGACCTATAACGGTAACTCATTTGATGTCAATTTCTTATACCAAAACCTACTTCGTGTCGGTAAGGAATTTCCGATTGGTGAGCGACATTACTACGACGCTTTTCTAATGTACAAACAACTGCATCCGTCCAACCTAGCAGCTGTATATAAGTACTACACTGGTCAAGAGCTGGAGGGTGCACATGACGCTATGAACGACATCAGAGCAACAGTAGAGGTATTCAAACAGATGAAGCTGAAAGAGATAGGTGACGAAGAAATAGATGAGATGGACATAAACTATCTCTATTCACCAGAGAACTCGATATGTAAGAAATGTGGACACATATATTTCAATATCGGTAAATACAAAGATAAGGAGTTCATCGATATCTGTAATAAAGACCCTGAATATATCAAGTGGTTCATGAATAGTGTTGCTTCATTACATACGAAAAAGATACTAAGACAGTATTATCTGGACTTTAAGAACTCGATTAAATAATCGGTAATTGTTTAACTTTTAAATACTTTCAATAATGGTAAATAAAAACAATCTAAGATCTAAAAAAGAACAACCGGTACAAGAAGAGAGACCGTGTAAAGAACGTGTAACCTATTCAGTACCTTTATTTCATCAGAATCTCAAAAGTACATTGGATTTTGAATGGCCTGAGTTCACAAAAGAGAGTTTACGTATCAAAGCTTACTCTAAGCGTTACGTGAACACCGACATCAATGAGATCTTCGGCATACAAAAGAGTGAAAACTACGACGTGAATGAGACGCCGACCGAACTGAAAGTCGGAGACATGATCAATCTACACATTAACCGCATAACGAAAGAAGGTGTCGTATTCGAATCACGTAATACCAAACAAGTGGTCCTCTCTAACGTCAATCTCTATAAGTATGAGAAATTCCGTAAGTTCATTCCAGTACAGGAGTATAAAGCTGAGGTGGTCAAAGCTAACAAAGAAGTAGTGTATGTAGACATACTCAAACCTATGGTCGATGCATGGTTGAACGACATACTGAAAGATACTGATCTACAACGTGACCTCAAGAATGATAGGAGTATCAAAGTAAAGAATCTTCAGTTAACCCGTGGTGGGTTCATCGGACAAGCAGTAATACCGACAGTATCTGACTTTGTAGGACAAGATTACATGATTGAAGCTTTCATTCCTGGTTCACAGATAGTGCTGAACATAGAAGATAACTTCGAAAAGTGGATCGGTCAGACAGTACAGGTCTTTGTTTCTAACTACATACTGAAGCCGGGTACCAAGAATCAGATGTCACTTATATGTTCACGAAAAGATGTACTAAAGTTTATCGGTGACAAGAACGTGATTAACATCTTCGACGACTACTGCCGAGGAGGTGAAGACTGGAACACTGCATCATCAATACGTTACCAAGGTGTGGTTACCGGAATAATCAACTCATCAAAGAAATGTGGTGTATTTGTCGAATTACCAGAACTCTGTATCACGGGTATGATCGAGGTCAAACCTGATGAACTGGTCAACTACAAACCACAAGATAAGGTGACAGTAAGCATCAAGAGTTTTGAAGAGAACACGTATTTTGATCAGACAACGCAGCAGATAAAACACGACTTACCGTACGTAATCGAAAACGACGTACTGAAAAACTGCGATATCAAACCTGTTCTTAAGCTGGTGAAGTAAAAGACACTGATATGAAACGATGGAGAGGAACTACTGTTCTTCTCCATCTACCATGAATACGAAGTCGATATTATTAAACTTGAACGTAACGTCAAACGTAGATGAGTCTCGTTCAACCTTGTTATAATTGAAATCTAATCCGTCGATACCATCTATGTAGAGATCCTTAAGTTTAATTCGTGATACCGGGTTACCGTTTTCATTCAATATGTCGATCAAGAACACTGGATCATAAGCTCTTACAGACTCAGGTTTAGCGTATCGATAAAAGATGGTTTCGTAAACCATGAAGTAGTTATACAGTCCCTGATTTAGTCTGAAAGTGACCTTAAACTCTTTACCTAACCTATCTAACGGGTTAGCCGAAGAGAGATAGTTCACATCGTGTTTCGGCTCTACATTGAACCTCCGTAGTTTGACCTTGGTAGTGTTCGTTTCGTGTTGAGGTTGTGTGATCAGTAACTCACTCATACCTGGGATAGAGATAGACTGTATACTCTCATTTAGATAATCGATCGGCGTCACGACCACACCTGGATTTTTCTGAAGTAAAGACGTATATTTAATCGTGACTTCTTCTGGTAAGAAATCTTTCGGAAGAGTAAATCTAAACAGGTCAAATCTTGGGGAAAGTGATAACATAACTAAATTATCTACTGTTTTTCATATAATAAGATATAAGATAACCATTTAATACTAAAAACGATGAACGTAACAGTAGGTACAGGAGTTAAGATTTACAACTTCTTTTCAAATAAACATTATATCGGAACTGTGACGAGTGTAGACCAGTTCATGTGGGGAGTCAAGATAGAAGGTCTCACGTTTAGGGACACCTTTTATTTCAGTAACAAGACCATGACCGGGTTAGGTGGTGCAGGACAAAACTTGATTATTGAAGGTTTCTTTAATTAAAAGTTGTAGATCTGAAAAATTCTTATTATCTTTAGCTCGTAATTGAAAACATATATTCACATGTATAAAACAAACAACGGAAATGAGACGGTTCGAAATTTCGAGCCACTGATTAACAAGATTACTAAACAGTTCTTTGACAAACTTAATCCTGGTAACAAATCTGGTACACGTAACATGGGTTGTACCTGGGACGACCTCAAGTCGATGGCATACGAAGGTTTCGCACTAGCAATCAACAAGTATGATCCTAAACGATCAAACATGAGCTTTACACAGTTTGCTGCTTTTGCAATTAGGAACAACATTCTCACCAGTCTCGATAACGAGATACGAGTAGTCAAACTCTCAGCTTACGCACAAAAGAAAGTCTCGGAACGCGGAGAGTCACTATTCAACACTATCTCAATTGATCGTCCGGTACGAGATGATGACAACGAACTTACTCCAAGAGAGATCGTGACCAACATGTACGAAGAAGAAAACTTCTCCAACGGTGACATCTTTAAATATCTATATACCAGACTAGAAAACGAATTTACGGAACGAGATTATACCATCTTCTACAAAGTCTTCGGGTTAAAGGGATATGATGAGACGTCAGGTCGTGTGATTGCAAAAGAGTATGGTGTGAGTGAAGGATTGGTATCGCAGAGACTAAAGAAGGTGGTGACATACATCAGACACGATAAAGATCTGTGTGAAATGTTAGGTAGTTTAATTCATTAATCGTTTTAAATATATTGATACATGATAATCAGAAAAAAATTTAGAGTGGAGAGTGCACACATAGTCCGTAACTGCACTTCTCATCGTTGTTCTCATTCTATTCACGGACATAGTGCTGTCATTGAAGTTTTTCTCGAGTCTGATCAACTAGATAACGCACAGATGGTATATGACTTCGGATTGATGAAAGGTACAGTCAAACAGTTTATCGATTCGATGGATCACTGTTATCTACTCTGTTCTGCGGACAAACCTGAATTCAGAAAGTTCATCAAGAAAGAGTGTGATCGTTGGATCGAGTTACCGTTTAATCCTTCAGCAGAGATGCTTTCGATGTATATTCTTAAAAATGTTCAACGTATTATTGATCACACAGTTAAAAATAACGGAGAAGATCCGTGGTTGAAAGTCAAAGCTGTACGTTATCACGAGACTGAATCTGGCTGGGCAGAAGCATCTCAGGAAGATTTAGTAAATCTGTATATACCTATCGTAGGAAATAAACTGATTGTCTACAGTAGAGGTGTTGTTAATGACTGGTCAGAAGATCTTAAAGATATACTGATTGAAGACAAAGTAGTTAAAAACCCTGAAGTTAAACAACAAATAGAACTGTAATATGTTACCGGTAATCGAACTATTTACAAGTATACAAGGAGAAGGTAAGTACTCAGGTGTCCCTTCTCATTTCGTTCGCGTGAGCGGGTGTAATCTCAGATGTACGTTTAAAGACTCTATCTGTGACACACCTTATTCATCTTTCACACCGGAGAAGAGTCCATACAAGAACATGGATGAGTTAGTCAAGGCCTTTAGAGAGTTACAGGAAACATATCCAAAGGTCAAACATGTGGTCGTTACCGGTGGTGAACCACTGTTATACAAAAAGGATCTAGAAGAGTTCTTAGCTCAGGTCTATGACGACGACATGGTGATCACGATTGAGACTAACGGTACTCTTCCGATACTGAACCCGGTGAGTGGTAAGTTTAAGATTGCACTCTACAGTGTGTCACCCAAACTCAGTACGTCTGTCGGGACAGTAGGGAAAATAGGCGATCTGGAGTACACACAAGAGATGCGAGATAGACATGATCGTCTTCGTATCAACTATGATAATCTGATTAGTATCGTGACTAACACGTCTGACTATCAGTTTAAGTTCGTATACAGTGGTCCTGAGTGCGAAGATGAGATCATCAAGATATATAAAGAGATGGGTAAGATCGTGAGAAAGAAAGATGATCAGTTCTTTAACTTCTACGTCAAGCATCATCCTAATAAACATACGATGTTGATGTGTGAAGGTATCACTGCTCAACAACTAGATAACAAGTCTAAAGAAGCAGCTGAAGTGTGTATCAAACGCGGATGGACCTATACTGACCGTCTTCATATCAGGATATGGAATAATAAACGAGGAGTTTAACAAATAAAAAATCTATTATGAATAAACAATTCTATTTTTACGGTAACACAGTTGTTTGTTACCTGTACGACAAGTACACAAACAAGACGTTTAAGGGTGTAGCTGTTTGTTCACCTGAGGATACATATGATCGAAACACCGGAATGGAGATAGCCAAATTAAAAGCACTTCATAAACTACAGGTCTACAAGATGAAACAGTTATCAAAATTAAAAGATAAGATAGATAACTGGAAGTCAATTGAAGACGAAGTGAACGAACAATACAATCTTTCTGTAGACAAAGCAGAAAAGGTGTGGAACCAACTTATCAATTTAACAAACGGCTTAAAATGAAAGATGTTAAAATAACAGATCTCAAACACGAGTACGATTACGATTTCGTACCCAGTCAACAATACTTGAACTCTCTTCCTGATATACAGAACGGAGAGTATGATGACGAACCTATTGACTTTGTAGGTATACACAATTTTCACGTACCGATACGTATCAAAGAAAAGAGTGGTGACACACAAGAGGTCATGGCTTCGATCACGGGTACAGTCTCTTTGGAAGCTGAGAAACGTGGTATCAACATGTCACGTATCATACGTACCTTCTACAAGTCTAAAGATGAAGTACTGGATATCAGTAAGTTAGAAAAGATATTAAAGAACTACCAACGTGACCTACAGAGTTTCGATGCACACATACTGATGAACTTCAAATACAGGATCTGGCAAGATGCATTGAGAAGTACACACGTCGAGAAAAGTGAAGATCATCAAGGTTATTACGAAGAGACAGTTAAAGACGGAGGCTGGCAATATTATAACATCACGTTTGATGTCAACCTGGATAAAGATGGTGAGTTTAAAAAGATCATGTGGATGGATTATGTTTACTCTTCAGCTTGTCCTTGTTCTACAGAGTTGACCATACACAATGCACTGAACAGAGAGAGGTTCGGTATACCACACTCACAACGTTCAGTGGCACGTATCGGAATCGTGTTTGATAAAGACGTGTGGATCGAAGATCTATTAGATATGTGTAAGCAGGCTATACCGACTGAGACACTAGTCTTTTGTAAACGTATCGATGAACAGGCGTTTAGTGAGTTGAACGGTGCTAATCCGATCTTTGTCGAAGATGCTATCCGTAAACTTAAACATTCACTGAACGAAAATGAAAACGTTGAAGATTTTAAGATCGTATGCTTACATGCTGAGAGCTTACATTCACACTCAGCTATCTCGGTTACAACAAAAGGTATAAAAGACTCGATCTTTAATCATCATGTGACCCTAGGTGAGTTACAGAACATAGCAGTAAGTATCTGTTAACTTGTAAAACAATTATATCAATATGAAGGAGAGATTGGTGTCTCTCCTTTATTATATATAAAATGGTGTATGAATCTACAACAATACATAATAGAACAATTAAATAGAGAAGTGGTCAACGAAGGAGGAGCAGCGGGACACATGCTCTACCCACATAACTACCTAGAACTGACTTTTGGTGACTTAAAACAGATCGTAAGTGAGTTACTAAGTGGAAAGATCACCGACGTGACCGAGAAGGTCGACGGTATGAACATACAAGCAACAAAGAACAAGGCTGGTGAAGTCGTTTTTGCTCGGAACAAAGGAGATCTGAACTCAGAGAGAGGTGGTATGTTGAGAGCTGACATGATCAACAAGTGGTCAGATAAACCGCATGTACTGAAGACGTTTACTCGTGCTGCATCAACGATAGAGAAGGTCTTTGCTGATCTCCCGGTCAGTTTTTTCAACGGTGACAACGAACGTAGATACGTCAACTGTGAGTGCGTGATTGAGGGAACAACTAACATCATGCCTTACGTCAGTAACCAAGTCGATTTTCACGACATCTGGATCTACAGATACAACGGCAAGGAATGGGTCAAAGATGGTGTCACGAAAGAAGGGTTGGATAAGATCGAGAAAGCATGTAAGAACACTGATGCACGGTTGACACCGAGAGTTATTATCGATACTACCGATCAGGCTAATGAGATGTGTAAGAGATATGTAGATCAGCTGAGTAAGATCGGAAAGGATGAGTTGATGATACGAGACTACCTGAGAGATCGTTTTGAAGAGATACTACTTGAAGATTATTGGTTCTTTACCGAAGACTACCCGACAATAGGTATGTTGTTTGAACGTTTCTTCATGGATGATAAATCGTACAGTATCCGGTTACTTAAGAAACAGTATGACGAATATTCTGATCAGATAGACACTTTGATCAAGAAAGATTACAAACGTATTGTAGATGAGTGTGTCAAGCCACTGGATAACTTTTTCTTACAGTTCGGTAACGACGTGATCAAACTATGTAAAGGAGTGATCAACCAAGGAAGAGAAGATCAGGTAGTGAAAGAACTCATTACTCAGTTACAAGATAC
>OCVV011159168.1_pt1 | contig 26531 bp, 40 predicted proteins | sample 1539721 | NCBI WGS metagenome assembly OCVV01 (sample SAMN02144230, study PRJEB22623) | gut metagenome | biome: sheep rumen | host: Ovis aries | place: New Zealand | reverse complement strand
AACTCCTAATGCTTTTGGTCTTTAATCTCGCCGAATTGATTACCCCATTCAAAACCAACAGGTAATCATCAAATCTTCTGCTTGGCAATTATATTTTAACAAAAATTTTTTTCTCACACAAATTTAGGGGAAGAGACTCGCCCTCTAACGAGTGCGGTCTCTGGTCGCTTCGCCTTCGGCTTGCTCCCGTTAAAATTGTAAATCGTTTACATAAGCCCTTAAATCGCTTAATGTTAGATTATTTATATTTTTATTCCATCATCCACCATCAGGATAAGGTATTTGAGTGTTAAGCAGTGGCATGTATTTGCGGATTCATTCCCCTTCCGCCTTATCTAATTCTTCTATTGGAACATATTCTAATACATCAAATGATATTTCTAAATCGCCTTCTGCCTTCGCCGCTCTTAATAATTCATATTTTTTTCTTTTCGTGTAATTTATACCTCAAATGTGATTTGCTATTCTGTCTCACATTGATTTACTCTTACCAATATAAACAATCTTCTGATTGACTTTTATACAATAAATACCGCTTGCCGCGTATTTGTCTTTTGGAATAATCGTTTTCCAATAATCTATAAAGTATTGCTTTCTCTTATTCATAATACCTAAAACCGCTAATAGTAATAAATACTATAATATATTAACTTCCCCTTTTGTTTTTTTAGATTTAAAGGATTTTTAGAACCCTCCAAGAGTAATAAAAATTGCTACTATATAAAAAATCACTTTTGCCCAAAGTATATTTTTATAACCTTTTCCGCTATATAAAATAAAAAAGATTTAAGTTATTTAATTAACCTAAACCTTTTTTTGGATTTGTTTTTTAGAGAACTTTTTTTCAATTTCCCTATTTTAATTATAGCAAAAATTTTCTTTTTCCGCAAATCTATCGGAAATACCTTTCGTATTCTTCTTTATACACCCAGCAATAACCATATGCTTGGTAATAACTACCCATTAATACATCTCTAATACCACCATAATTATTATTTATTTGTCTGCCAGCTTCTCTAATACTGTGAAACAAATTAACATATTCTCCATCTAATGTTAACTGAACTATTTCTTTACCCTTGGTTTGAGCTTCTCGTATTCTTCGAGTTCCATAATTAAGATTATCATTTTGGCTAAGCCACTCTAAATTATCTACACAATTATTAGATGGGTTTTCATCTTTATGGTTAACAGTTTCTTTTTCTTCTGGATTATTAATATAAGATTCTGCAACAAGTCTATGAACCGTCCTTTTTTCTACGTTTCCATTCTTGCTTAAACTGACTCTACAATACCCAAATTTATCTTTTGCTTGTTTCAACAGAACTCCTTTTATAATTTTTGCCTTTCCATTTTTATCTTTTATAGTTCTATCAATACTTCTAACATTGCCTAAATTTGATACTTCATAGTATCCTTTATAACCCTTTATAGGTTTCCATATTTCTTTATTTCCCATAATTATATTTTATCAAATAATTTTATATAAATAAAAAAGGAGACCGTAGTCTCCAGTTGTAATTAGTCTTCCATCTCTGCAATTTTGTCGAATATACTCTTGCTCTTCTTGGAACTCTTCTTCTTTTCCAGAAGTTCAGGAATGAACTCGGCAAGGTAAGCCTTACGGAGTTTTGCGAAAGCCTTCATATTATTGCTTTCTTCTCCACTGATTTCTGCGGCCTTGGCTTTCAGCCACTTAACATTGCCGTGTTCCCTTGCATGTTCCATCAGGTGTTCAGCCTTGATAGACATTAACTTCTTTGGCATTTCCATAATTTTCTTCTCCTTCTTTTTGAAAATTATAGCACCACTAAATTGTAGTTAGCAAGACGGAACAAAAAAGTAGTCTTATGAAGATTTATTCATCCAAGTCATTTTTCTTATAGTATTTTCCTATTTTATCAATAGCCAAAGCCACTGCTTCAGGAGAAGTATCACTATAAGTTTCAAGAGTAATTGATTTTGAAGCATGACCGAAAATTTTAGAAAGACTTGCAACATCAACACCAGCCCTAATAGCCATATATCCTAAATTATGTCTAAGGCTATGCGGAGTTAGAAGTTTATCATAAGCATCAAGTAGGTTATAGGCTTTAACAAATCTTCTAAATCTTCCTGAAAAAGTGTATAGACTCATATACTGGTCTTCATCACCAATAACAAACCAAGAGTTAGAAGGATTTATCTTATCATACCTGTCTTTCAGTGCTTTGCGGAGTTGGGGAACCATCCCGAAGGTTCTGTAGCTCGTCTCATTTTTAGGGCCTTTAGTATAAGTTCCTCCAGCCTTCCTTCCAATAGCAGAAGATATCGTAATAGTTCCAGTTTCAAAATCTACATCTCGCCATCTCAAACCGCAGATTTCCCCGCAACGTAAGGCGCCATAGTAAGCAAGATAGATACCTACATACATTGGGTCAACAGGGTCAAATTCAAGGTTAACCGCAGCTATAAGGTTCTCCATCTGTTTATCGGTCATATAACTTTTTCTTGGTTTGCCTTTTGGAACATCTATAAAGATACAAGGGTTTCTATCAATCTCCTCTTGGCGGATATAGTAGTTATAAGTTTTATTCAAAACCGCATATGCTTTATAGACTGTAGAACGAGACAATCCTTTTGAATAGAGTTCTGTTATCCATTTATCTAAATCTCTCTTATCTACTGTCTTAAATCCAAGAGTGCCAATGTAAGGTTCAATGTATCTGCGGCAAATGCCACTGTCTAAATTATAACTGCTTTCTTCTAACTTCCCTATCTTGAACTGCTTATCAAGATATTCAGAAACCATATCATTAACAGTTATTCTCTCTTCTGGATTTCCAAGCAAAGCATTCTCTTCTATCATCCATTGTCTGGCTAATGCTTCTGCTTCTTTCTTACCTTTGGCTTCTCTTGCCATCTTGGTCTTCTTCTTAACATCTTTACCTTGAATAACCATTTGCCAAGGCTTGCCTTTGCGGTTCTTCAACTGTGTTGCGGAACTCGTGTTATACATACTCCACCTCCGCTACCATTATACACGATGTTATATAAGTGTTATACAAAATATCCAGAAATCCCCGCTTTATGCCGCTAAAAGTGGCCATTTTAAGGGCTTTTTGGCCGATAAAATCGGGCGGCAGAAATCCCAGTCATTCTCGTCAACCCCCATTTTTAGGGCTCTCCGAGCCTCTGTTATATGTTTTGTTATACAAATCTCCATAATTTTTTTACCTACTTCAAGTATAACAGAAAAAAAGGGAAGCCTTAAAGACTTCCCTTATATGCTACTCTTCTTTTTGGAATTGTTGTTCCAATCAAGCCAACCTTGCGTCTATCTTCGTAAGAGTGATATTGAAGTTATTCAAACTCTCTGTAAATTTATCTAACTGCGCTGAATACCTCTCTTCATTCGCTTTGTAGGCTTCAATTAGTTTTTTCTCTCTCTCCGCATATTGCGCTACTTGCGTCTCAATGAACTTGGTAGCAAAGTAAAATAACGCAACTGCTACAAAGACAGGAAAACCTAATGTTGATATGATACCTGCGATTTCTTCCATTAGCTATTTACCTCCAGCTTTAATTTTCATACAGTAGTTCCATCACTAATGAGAAGATATCCATTATTAGCAGTGAAACTAATCTCACCTTCACCTATCTTTAACTTTAAGCCATTATTGATTGTCTCAATTTGGTTAAGGTCATCAACATATTGTTTTGTTGGCAATCCTCCAATAGTATTTTGTAAGTTGCTGATTGAAGTAGAGTGAGTTCCAACAGTAGTGTTTAATGAAGAGATTGATGAAGTATTGGAGTTTGTAGTTGTTGTTAGTTCAGAGATTGAAGTGTCATGTTGAGTATCTTTTGCTTCAAGCGCATCTAATCTATCGTCCTGTCCATCGTCTCTGCGCTGAACATTGCTGAACTGTGTATTAGTCTCTGTCTTCTGGGTTTCAAGCGCGGTATCTAAACTATTAACACTTGCCTGAACCGCAGACACATCAGATTGAACTGCGCCAAGGTCTGATTCAATACTCGTGATTTGCTGGCCATGGTTATCCAATGTATCAGATAGCGCATCAGGAATAGTAAGTTTAATTTCTTTGATATTCATCTTCAAACTATCAACCTGTTTAGCCAACTCTGAATTAACAATCTTTGTAGAATATTTTGGTTGTCCCTTGCCTTCTAAAGTGATACCGCTCTCATTGATATTGATTGTAGTAGGAATAAACAGATTGTTATTATAATCTAATAATCTAACAATTGTTTTATTACCAAAAGAAATCATATCAACTTCTTTAAGTTGTATCTCTCCAGAATAGAAACGCTTATCTTCATCAGGCGCTAATAGCGCAATCTGGTCTAATATACCATTAGTCAATTCATCTGCTTTCGCTTGCGTTGTAATGTAAGCCGCAAATGGGTTATCACTAAAATCATAAATTGCATTTAGCGCGGTGCGGTAATTGATGAATGTTTCAGCATCCGCATTATTAAATGCTGAACTATCAATTATCTCTGTTGGGAATATATCCATCTTTTGAGATGACTGGCGTTGAAGACTATACAACTCTCTACTCACTTTTCCAGTAGAAGAAGTGATTAAAGGCAATAGGTTTTCATATTCTGTGGTATAAGGAACTTCCTCTTGGCCTTCAATGTCATTATATGGTTTATGAGTTTTAAGAACTGCAAAACCATTCACATCACACACAACATAACCTGCGGCAATTTCCGCTATATAACTCAATACTTGGCGTGCTGTTAAGTTCGCATCACCAAATGGGCCATAGCAAAGTTTATCACTGTTTAAGAAGTCCATGGTTGTATAATAAGGAACTTCACAATACTCACACATTAACTGGAATAATGTCTTCGCAGTCATTGGATATAATGGCTTAACATTATCAGATGTTAAGTATTCATAAACAGGAGCATCAAACTTCTTGATGTTATCATAAGCAGTGATTGTAGATACCTGATGGTTCATGAACTTTACATCATCAATAGTGAAGAGACCAAAGTCCTTATACTCACCCTTGTTTTCAAAATCATAATATAGTTGACATTTGCGCCCAAGGTATTGGATGTTTTCTTTTACATTACCTTGCACATCTGCTGTAAATGAAGCACTCGCAACATCACCAATTGTGAAGTCTTGGTTGGAGTTAATATCTAAATTATATGTAGGTACTGAACGCAATTCTAACTCATCCCATGTATATGAGATTTGTTCATTGGTTCCAATATATTCATACCAGAAGCCGTCTGTTAATAGACCGTCTTTTGGATATGCGCCAAAATCTTCTGAAGTGGCAATACTTGTAAGTGCATTCTTATTAGTAACTTCCTCTTGGCCTAAATACTTGTATCCATATAAATTAGATTCATCTAATTCAATTGGGTCTTCAGTATTATAAGCAGTCAAATTCAACTCTTCTATATCTGCGCCAACAGGCAAATAGATTGTGGCGGCTTTAACCGTAGAATGATAAACTCTTTGTTTTCCAACATATCTATAAAAATGAACCCCTTCTTCAAGAGTATCTAAAGTAGAATCAGGAAGCATTTCATGCGCTGGTGGGTAATATCCAAACTCTGGATAAATCATTTCAGCATTATGAACTTGTTCAACATCATCATATTTCTTTTTCTCATAAAGCATTTGCGGCCAGTGCTTATCAGGAACATAAGCCCCAGCTGGGAACTCATATACTTTCTGGGTTAGCCAACGCTCTTCAACGGAAGCCGCATACGCATCTGCTGTAGCGTATTTCCATTCCTTAATTCTATTGGAAGGCTTCAAAACCGTGTAATGATTATTTGTCCTATAGACTTTTGTTGGGTCTGGTTCCGCATAAGCAGGAATGAGTTTTGTTATATTAAAGCCTCTTTCAGAGAATGGGAAACTGTTTGCTTCTAATGGCGTTGCTAATTCAAAAACAACTTCAAAATAATCTGCATCATCATAATCTTGAATTTGCATTATACCATCATGCACATCATTCTTATAATAACAATTCGGCACTATTCCCATTGGGTGCCAATTATATTCAGATATATCGCCAAGGTAGTATGTAGAAATATCGTAATTGCCATAACTGTTTTTCTCATGCGAGTCAAACCTATAGATATACAATGGGTGCCATATTGGGTTATCATACCAACTGTTAAATAGTTCCTTTAATTGATTTTTTTCAATAAGAACCGAGAAATAATCTCTATCATATATATTATTACTTAAATCAAGACTTGATGTTTCTACATATTGCTCTATTGGATAAGAGTATCCATATCTAACGCTGTCTAAGTCAATTGACTCATAAGATAATCCGTCTCCTAAGTCTATTATGTCGCTATCAATATATTGTCCAATTATTCCATCAAACTCGTCTATTTGTTTGATGAACTCATTTGAATAAATTGAATATCCGTTATTGAATCCTTCATATGCAGAGACTTTCCAAGCAAATGTAGCAGTATCAGTATTTTGGTCATAGGCACTGTAAGTATCTGTATCACCATAAGGCCAATTATCTGTTTGCGCTGATACTGTGCAATTTGTATATGAGAGAACATTTTTATTAAATGTAAAAACTAATGTACAGGTTTTTTCTTCGGCATTAGTTTTTCATCTATCCGCCAATACATTGGCATTAAAAGTAGTGCTAACATCATTTATTCTAAAATCATCTGTTAGTATTAACTTTCCAGTGAACACTACATCTTTAGTATCGCACCATATATCAGAATTTGAGTCATATCTTTTTCCTTGAAGATACCATTTCCTTGTTTTACATTTAGCAGTTGCTTCTATTTTTTTAGATACACTATTATATGAAAACTCAAAATGGATAGACTCTAAACCACCAATAGAAATACTGTCAGGATAAAAATCATTGATACTATAATAGTTAATATCTGACAATGAACCTTTTTCAAATGAAAGCGTAGTATAGTCAAAAAGTAAACCACGATTTTTAAGAGTGTCCGAATGTCCTAAATTAAATTTGCGGCCAGCCGCCATAGCAATAGGATATGTGTATTTTTGATAATCAGATGCAGTTGCTCTAATACTGCTATCTATTTTAACTCATCCAGTATCATCACTATATGTAGTTTCAGGAGCAACTCCATCTCATAAATATGAGCGACCATAAAGGTCTCAATCTACTTCATAAAACTTGCCACTATAATCTCCAATAGAGTAATAAGTTTCATTTGTAGGAATGTATCTAAAAGCCGTTATTGAACCAGTATCAGTGTTATTAACTTCATACTGAACTTCTTCTTCTAACGGATAGTGGTTGCCAACTGTTTCATTATTAACTTTATCTTGCGCTATACAGGAATAAAATTGCGGACTTAGTGAAAATACTTTAGCACCTTCCGCAATTATATAATTATATAATTTGTCAGGATTTGTTGCGCTGTATTCTCTGATATAACCATTATCTCTATAATCAACTACTTCTGGAGTAGTTTTCCATTGATAGCCAAGTATTGTTGATTCATGTATTGCTGGATTTAGATTTACAGTGAAACTAATATCATTTATAAATCTATCAAGGATAGAAATCTGATGACCATCTTGTTCTGTTTCGAGATGAGCACTTAATGGATAACTAAAAACGCCATTCTCTAAAGTAGCAACCTTATAAATAGTTTCATGTAAATATGCATCTTCATTTACAGATGGGAATATATTTCAATTGCTCGTATCTGATAAATAAAAGAACCTATTAGTCATCCCACCTTGGGGGAAATCACTTCATCCATCTCCTCAATTATCGCCATATGCAGAAACTCATATCTCATTTCCCCATCTATAGATTTTTATTGTGCAACGCCAAGACATATCGTCCCCTTGAGCGTCTATATCAGAGTTTTCAATTTTAATTTCATATAGTTTTCAAAGATACTTATTATCTATAACATATCAAATACCAGTAGAGACAGGAACAACAGTTTCAGTTATGTCTTCATCAAGATAATAACCTTCATGCTCAAAATTATCTGTTGTAGGATGATAATTATATATATCTCTTTTTCTAACTATTGGTTTATAATGCTTCTCTCCAAGAGAAGTATCTAAATCACCTGCGGCAAGAGCATTATAGCCTTTTGTTCAGGCAACATATTTTACTCTATCGGTTGGGTTATATTCTCAAACAGAGTTTTGAACTCCCACCCCTTTTTCATAAAGTTTATAAAGAACATAATTATCATCAAGAGGAACTAAATTATCATATTTTTCTCAACTATTTTTTTCACTAAATCTATTCTTAAAATAGAGTTCATATTTATCTTGAGTTTCAGAATAGGTATTATAAACATTCCATCTATGGATTGGAGTATCAAACTTTTGAAATACATCAATCTTACTTCTCATACACTAACTCCCTAATTCAATTGCATGAAACTCAAAATCTTGCCAAAGACCACCATAAAGAACGCCACTATACATATTCGCATTGAGATTTGAAGTATAAACATACCTTGTTAACCAGCTACCTTCAAAACTTTTGAAACGAATATAATACTCTTTACCCTGAACTAAATCCTTTAATCGTTTTAGGATATCGAAAGTGCAAGGCGGCAATACAATTTCAATCTTCTTCAAATCTCTTTGAACCCAATAGATATGCATAACGCCATCAAGAGTTCTGCCACTATCTTCTGATGCTAAACTTTCATCACTTTCTTTAATACTTTTTGCAGGAAATCCTGTTCAATTAGAACCGTCAGAACTAATATAAAACATTTCCTTATCATAATAATTGTAAGGTCTTGCCATAACTAAAACCTCCTAATATTAAAAGGAAAAACCTCTCTACATAGAGAAGAGAGGCTTTCCTGTTCTTTTTTTATAAGCGTTGTTTCCTCTGTTTGCGGCGTTCGCAATTTGGTCATCTCCAATAGAGACAGAGAAATCAACACCATCAATTGCACTAATTATTTGTGTAGCAATCTGGTATAGTGCGGATACCATCTCGCCATTGCTTGCATCAATAGTTTCTTTTAATAGTGATTGCGGCGCTACGATTTCAGGGTTTGTGCTTGCGCCACTATATTCACCCATCATTGCTACTGTTGGACTTGTAATAATGCCACCTTTCGCAAGATAAGGAATGTTAAATCCAAAGTGGCTTCCACCTACAAGTGGAACTCCTTCTGGAACATCAACACTAAATCTATTCATAATGCTGATAATGCCATTTAGTGCATTTCTAACTACTCCACCGATACCACTGAATACGCCAGAGAACCAACCACCAAATCCATTTCAGGTATCTCTGATGCTACTGTAAGCGTTAGAGAAGAATGACTTGATTGAACCAGTCACACTTTCAGCCTTACTCTTAATACCATCCCAAATACCACCAACAGTGGATTTAATACCATTCCAGATATTGCTTGTAGTGGTCTTAACACTCTCCCATGCATTGCTAATAGTGCTCTTAGCACTACCAATAGCATTAGAAATAACGCTCTTAATACCTTCCCAAATTGCGGATAGAGTAGATTTAATACTCTCCCAAGTTTGGCTTGTGAAGGTTTTAATAGCATTTCAAGTATTAGTGATTGACTGTTTTATGTTTTCTCAAGTTTGAGTTAACCAGAGTTTAATAGAGTTCCATAGACTTATAGTATTTTCTTTGATTGCGTTCCAAGTTGTTGATAAGAAGTTTTTGATATTTGTATAGATTTCTACTGCCTTATCTTTCAGATTAGTGAAGAAGTTAACGAGAGTGGTAACAAAACCATTCACCGCATTCACTACCCAATCAATAGCAGTGCCAAATAGACCCTCAACCGCATCTCACATTCCATGAGTTGTGAGAACAGTTGTATCATTCATATTGGTGAAGAAATCAATTACGCCTTGGACTAAGTTACCAATGCCAGTTAATACCCAATCAATAAACTCAGATGTTTTACTGATGATGAAAGCAATTGCGGTAACTATGCCACTGACTAAATCAGCAACAACACTTAACACGCTACCAACAGCACCAATAACAATTCCTACTAATGCTGATAGAACATTGAATATGAGTTCCCAAACTGGCTTTAATCCTGCAAGAGCATCATAAACTTGCTTTAATGCTCCACCTAATTTAGAGAATGCTTCTTTTAATCTCTCAACTGCACCTGCGGCACCAGTGGCTTCAAAGAACACTTTTGCGTATTCTCAAGCATCAGAGAAGGCTTTCTTAACTCTCTCTAATACTCCACCTAATCCACCATATGCAGAGGATAGTGCAGTTATAATGCCTGTAATAATGCCCGCACCTTTTCAACTAAATACGAATTTGCCGATTTCAGTAACAAATCCGCGTAAGGCAACTAAAGGACCACCAGAAAGACTATCAAGATAAGTTGTAATGGCTTCAAAGAAAGTAAACTTAAACTCTCCTTTGATTTGCATCATTTCAGTAAGTGTTTTTCAAGCCTTTTCAAATGGCTTACCGATAATTGGGATTTGACCTGCTACATATAAAGCAGAGCGTGCAATTTCTCCAATAAAACTATCCTTACCTGTGAAGAAGCCTCTTACGGCACCAATCATAATGTTAGTTCCAACAGCACCAAAGGCGGCTGCGGCAAATGGACCCCAGAAACTCTCTTTGAACCAAGAACCAACTTTACCAAGAGTTCCAATCAATAGGTTCTTACCATCGCTCATTAAGCCATCCCAGAAGCCCTTGAAGGCAGGCCAGATAACATCATCTTTAACGGATTTGAAAACGCCAAGCCAATCAACGCCACTTAACATTTCTCCAACAGTATGTCCAATCTCATACCAATCAACAGACTTTAAGAAATCCAATGCATCATTTACTAACTGCTGGATTGATACTTTAATCTTCTCTACATCTAATCTTTCAAATAGTGAAGAAAGTGCGGTTTGAATACTATTCTTGATTTGTTCTCAATCAATAGTAGTAGCAAAGCCATAGAGCATATCTCCAAGGAAGTTTAACTTATTGGCTAAATATGCGCCAAGGCCATCTCAATCTACATTGCGGAACCAAGAGTTAATAGCAGTGGCAATTCCAACAGCAAAGTTCAATGCATTAAAGGTTTCATAGAACTCATTTGCTATATGGATATATGCGTTCAGTCCGTCCGCAAATGTTTTACCGATTAGGTCTCAATCAACTTCATCTATCAAACCATTTAGAACTCTTGCAATTCTACTTGCCCATAGAACGCCAAAAGGTTCAAGTTTATTAGTAATGAAATCATCAATAACTTGGAAGACTTTATTCAAGCCTTTACCAATTTCGGCACCAACACCTTCCCAGTTGTCGGCGTCCATCATATCCTTAATCTTTTGGAAGAAGTCTTCAAAGTCTCCTAATAGACCTTCTTCCTCGTAGAGGTCAAAGTAAGAGTCAAGGTCCTCGGCACCAGCACCTCCGCCGCCACCGCCTCCTCCTGAACCTCCACCGCCACCTCCGCCAGAGGTAGGCTGTGAGTTAAGGACTTCAAGTTCATCAAAGCCAGCTATAGTAGCCTTGAACTTCTTGGCGGCTTTATTAGCCCCTCCAAGTCCATCTCCTACATCACCAATGTTATCTGCTAAACCACCTGCGGCTCCACCTGCATCTCCAAGAGCGGTAGATAAGCCTTTAATGCCTGTGCCGCCAAAGATTTTAGCAATAGCATTGATTACTGAAATAGCCAACTTTAATATCTTGTTTAGTAATGCTACTACTGGTGTTAAGATGTTAATCAATTGAGCACCAACAGTAGAAGTTAGTGTTTGCCAGTTCATCTGCAATTGGCGCATTTGGTTAGCCCAACTCATAGATGTTCTGGCAAAGTCGTTTTGAGCATTAGCAGTTGCGGCTAATACATAGTTATAGCGCAATGCTACTCTTTGTGCTTCATTCATGTCTGAATAAGCAGTTTGGATACCTCTTGCCATACGGAAGGCTTCCAAGTTTGCTTCCGTCATAACAATACCATATTGCTTTAATGCTCTTGTTTGGTTAGTGAAGATACCTTCCAATGCATTAGAGGTTTGGTCTGTTGTTGTGTTGAAGAAGGAAGCCATATCTGCGGATAAGCCCGCTAACTGAATAGCCATTTTAGCACCAGCCTCATTAGAGAGACCAATACCATCCGCCATAGCCATAAAGGTTCCAGTTAATTTTCTTGCGGCAATACCCGATAAGCCGAAGCGGCTAACCGCCATAGAGTTAAACTTCTCAACCTCGGTAATAGCATCACCAAATGCTACCTGAACTACATTCTGTCATTCTTGGAGGTCTGAAGCCGAATCCAATGCCGTCTTACCGAAACCAACAAGCCCTGCCATTAAAGCACCAAGAGAAATAGCCTTAAAGGCTTTATTCATTCCAGAAGATGCTCTATTAAAAGCCCCTGAAATGGCTCCTGATACTTTACTCGCTTGGCTTTCTAATGAAGATAATTGGCTTTTTACTCTATTTATGCCTTTTTCTAATGCCGCTGTTTCGGCTTGGATAATAACTACTAATTTTTCAAGTGTTATAAGCCATCACCTCCTAATTTCTTACGCCTCTTGGCGTTATGTTGTTTCGCAAAAAACATTCATTGCTCCTTTTGAAGCATCATTGCTTTATAGTCTCTTTCCTTCTGCGCTTCGGAAGTTTCCTCCGTCTGCTGTTGCGGGAAGAGTTCTTCATAGGAAGGTATGGATTTTCCGTTTAATCGAAGGCTAACAAAATCCGCTATCATATGCGCTTGGTTATACATAATAATAGTTTGTTCTTTTGCCCTCGTCTCTTCTACTTCTTTATAGTTATTGAGAATTGCTGTAATCTCTTTTAATGTCAAGTTCCAATAGTCAAGGATATTTACACCTGCTCTAAGGGCAATTGGCAATAACTTCTCAAATAACTCTAATCACGATTTAGGAAGGTCTTCCTTGGAACCTTCCTCTACGCGTTTTTTACTTCATCTGCTTCTGGAATTAGACCTGATACCTTAAAGATTTCCAAAAGTTCAGGAACTAAATCCATAATGTTATGTCCTTCATCTACAAAGTCATCATAAAGTTCGTATGTTTTATCCATAGACATTCCATGATTAAACTGAATCAAAGAAGCCTGTAAAATTGTAATAAGGACTTCAACACTTGGCACCTGTCCCTTCTGGGCTATCTCCATGAAAATGTTAAGAGGGTTTGTTCCAAGCTTCTTTTCCAATTCTACGCAAGCCTTTGCGCTTAAACGGCAATCATAATCCTTGCCTTTTACTGTAATCTTATGTGAAAGCATATTCTATTTCTCCTTTTCAAAAAAATAATGGGTAGGTAGATTTCTCCACCTACCCTAAATTTTAAATTAGTTACCAGCTGGGTCTTTTACAGTAATATCGCTCTGTAAGTTGACTGTAGCTGTGAACTGTAAAGCGGCGTTAACGCCAGCACCAGTAATTGTTGTTGAAATCATTCCACTGAAAGAGAATTCAGTTCCATCAGGGAACTTAACCTTGCAATCATGAGCCTGTCCATCTTCTTCTGCCGCTCTTAATACACGGTAATTAGAAGTAGTAGCACTATTGTCATATAAGAATGTAAACTCAAGAGAACCATAGTCCTTGATACCATTGATATACATATAAGCGCCATCGGCTAATGTAGTGACATCAACTTGGTCTGCCGCACCACCTAAATCTGGGAATTCCTGAAGATTTTCTACCTTGGCATTATCAAGATAGAACTCAACATCTTTACTTAAAATACCAGCATGTGCTGTTGCCATAATTTTTTACCTCCATTTAGTATTGCTCTAAACCTAATCCACGGTATGTTAAAAGGTTCTGACCTATACCATCCAATCAAAGTTCATTGGTGCTGATACGTTCAAAACCAAGCCCGCGCATTAGACTATCAATTTCTTTGGAGTATTGGGCTAATTCCTTAACCCTCTTGCTCCAAACCTTTACTCGGAAAGTTATATCAGAATATCCTAAAGTATCTCCATCCGCATGAACTGAATTGTTTCCCTCTTGGTAAGAGATACAAGGAACTTCTGTATCTTTCGTTAAAAATAATTCGTAATGAACTGGGAGACCAATAGTCTTCAACTCATTAACCAAAGTTGGTTTATAATCAATCATTAAATGGCCTCCTTAATCGCGTTAGCAAATAATTCTTTTATCTCTTTTTTGTTTTCTTCAAAAGCGTCAGTTAGGAAAGGTTGCGGTTGCTGTCCAGAAGTAGTATAGAATTGCTGTCTTGTCTCACTAAAGTAAGTCCAAGGCACATCTGAACGGCCATCACCATTAACGGCATAGATACCAGTTCCTTGATGCACATAAGGCGCATACTCAAGGTTAGTGCCTATGCGGCCTTCCTTGGCGTTGTATTCAGAAGTTATACTATCTCTTAAAATACCCGTGTCTCCTGTTGGAGCCTTTTCCTTGGCACTTCTCTCTACAAGGAGACATGCGTCTGCCATTGCCTTTTCACTGTTTGCACTTTTCAATTTATCTAATTTAACATTTAGTCTATCAAGTCCAATTATTATATGAGCCATTGTGAAATCCTACTTAATTAGTAAGTAATTAAAAAGACTTGATTTAACCTTCCAAAAGGATTAACAAACTTAACTTTATATTTTGTTTCACCGATTTGGATAATGTTTTTATCAGATACAACTGAATGAGTGAGGCCAGTGTATTCAACATCCTGATAACGCACATCTTCTGTATCGTGATGGTTATACAAGCCAAAAGTCAATTGAATAGGAACTGCATTCTCTAAATCAATTTCCTCTTGGCCGTATTCATCCATAACACCGAGAGAATACATCTGCGCTTGGCGCATCTCTCTATTGATTACCATAGGATTTTGAAACTCCCCATTCCCTTTTGGGATTTTCTAATGAAATTGAGAGCACTTAAAATGCTTTCAGGGTAATCAGAAGAATAATGGTAGGAAACACTGGAATAGTTTTCACTTTCTAAACCTTCTGTGCCTAACCTATTAAACTTAAATATAACCATTTCTATAATGACGCTACGAAGAGTTTGAATGTCAGAGCATCCTGTTTTGCTAACCGCATCATCAGTAGCCAGATTGATAAGTAGTTGAATTATCTCATCCTTGCCTTCTGCGGCTGGCCCTAATAATAATTTAATGTCTTCTAACATTCTTAATTACCTCCAACAGGAAAACTATTAAGCTTCGTAATGGAAAACTTTAGTAACGTCTGTAATAGCGATAACCTTTACATTTCTGCCGTAGATATCATTCTTACGAGTGTTAGCGTCTCTTTCCTGTTCTACTTCAACACCTTTCTTCATGAAGCATGTGATAGCATCTTTTGAAGCAAGGAAAGCCTCTGCATGTTCTGCTACTGGTGTTTCTGCATCAGGGTCAGCATTTGCAATAGCCTTAGTGACGAAGATAGGAACACCTGCTAAATGACCAACATAGCCTCTGCGCACAAAGTCTTCAACATACTTAAGCTGGTCTTTGCATGCCTTCTGAACTTCGGCATAAGCCATCTTGTTCATGAGTAAGTAAAGACCTGTTGCATTTTCTTCTGGGAATTCAGCGATAGCATCAACAACACCATCAAAGTCAAGAGTTGCTAATGTTCCAGTTCCCTTACGAAGTTCTGTAACTACCTTAGTAGTAACATCATTAGTTAAAGCTTCACTTAAATGCTGGATTGCCTTGTCAATAGCAACTGGGTCATTCATCTGTTGCTCGTCATAGAAAGGAACATGACCTTGTGTAGTTGTTACTTCATAAGGTTCTTCATCTCATTCTGAACCAATAGCAACAGTATTACCTGCGCCCATTGCTAAATCTTCAACTGCGCCAGTTCCCTTATAAGTTCTAATTTTCTTAACCATGCCAGGCTGTTCTGTTAATGAATAGTCCATAGTAATGAACTGGTTCATATTAAGAGCAGTAATTAACTGATTTTCAAGCTTTGTTTCAAGCACTGAATTATCAAAAGTTTTGATATTGGCTGAATCATACTTACTTGCCATTTGTTTTTACCTCCAATTATTGATTTTTTAATTGGTCAAATAATTCTGGTTGGTTCGTCTTTAATTCCATTAGTTCTTCATAAGACATTTTTCTAAAATCTTCTTTAGTAATGGACTTATCCATTGGAAGACCTTTCTTTGGTGCGGAACCAGCCAATCTCTTATTGACCTCTTCTTTTACACTTTGCTTAAAGCATTTTTCCAAGAGAGAAATGTTAGACGCCATGTCTTCAGCACTTTCTGCTACTACAAACTCTACTAATTGCGGGGATAGGCCCTTTTCCGCAAGGATTTTAGAGGCTTCTGCCTTATTCTCTGCGAGCGCAAGTTCCTTCTCTTTTTCCGCAATAGCGGCTTCTCTCTGTGCGAGTTCATACTCATACTTCTGTTGCTCGTTCATAGTTGCGAGTTTCTGTGCTTCTTTTAACTTCTCTTGGTTTTTACGCTCCTGCTTCTTCAAAGCCGCACTAACTCTGCGGTCTGTTTCTGCCTGTAATAGAGCGTCAAGTTCAGACTGTGTGTAAGTCTTTTCTTCAGTTTCAGGAGTTTCTACTTCCTGACCCTGTGTTTCTTTATTTTCATCCATAATGTTTTCTCCTTTAAGTTCTATCTCTTGGATAGCCCTTTCAAACAAGTTCTACCTATTGGTAGCCCTTCATAATTTATAGAAAAGGCAAGTCCAGAATTAACTGAACTTGCCCTTCGTTAGTGTTATAACAAAATTTTTTATGAGTTGCTAACTGCGGTTGCGGTTAACTGTCCATTCGTATCTACAGTAATTTCATATACTTGGTCATTACTATCTTTTAGGAATAATGAAGTTGCGGCATTTGCTTGTGCTGTTGGGATTTCTGTCTTTTTGGCATAATCAGTTCCTATTGCTTGAATTATATGACCTAATAATTTAGTGCTTGCGGATGGGAAATCTGTTGCTCTCGCCCACGAGATATTCAAACTATTTCCATCAATTGTTCTTTCAATCTTATTTAATGAAGTAATTGTAGAATAATCACTGGGCACATTGAACCTTAAAGCATAGCCCAAACCGTTTGTATTATCATTTACTATACCATACTTAAATCATATCGAAGTTCCAATTGTCACTTTCTGAATATAACTATATACACTTTCATTTATACCCAAATTAGTTCTCTTATCTTTAATAAAGTTTGGTGGTGTATCATTAGCAAATAATTCGAGTAAAGATGCTTGTGCTTCGGCAGAACCATCATATTCAAAAATCTCAGAACTACCTCCACCACCTCCAGTAGCAGAAATAACATTGTTCTCAATTGTGATATTTGCACCTGCGGTTAAAGTGTCTTGCTTTCTTGCTAAACCTGTTCCTAATGCGGTTGTTGTTGCATAGACAGATAAGTCTGGCTTGTTAGTTAAATCATTGTAATCCCCATCAAAATCAGACTTAGCATTTCAATCTGAAATGTTTTGTGCTGTGATGTTAGCCGCTGGGCTTGCACTAAACACTGGGTCTGTTTCTGTTGTAATTCCACCACTATTAGTTGCGGAGATTACGTTATTGGTAATATCTATACCAGTTCCAGCAGTATAAGTTGGGCCTGCTTCACCCCTATCGCCTTTTGGGCCTTTGATGTTTCCAATTAAGTATTTAGCCATTTAATCTACCTCCTCAATTTCTAAAACACCAGTTGCTTCATCGTAAATGAAACGAACTCTCGCATCTGTAATAGCATATAGTAGTTCGCCTTCTACAATGAAATCAATTTTCACACCATCTATTTCAAATGATGGTTCTTCTTTCGGTAATAAAACAGTAGTTGCTGTATTATTAACCGCAATTTCTATTTCTCCCTCTTGGTTAATTTTCGCTTTCAGAGTTCACATTACCAATCTCCTCTATAAGATAAAAATGTGCTGGACCAATAACAGTGAAAACATCTCCAGAAGAAGTGAGTAATCTTACATCATAGTCATATGTTCCTGCTTTTAAGTCTTTTGTTAACTCTGGTGTAAAGTTAACAGTTGTTGCATCTGCGGCCTCTATACGGAGAACACTTTCTCCCTTCTTAGCAGTAAAAATAGCCTTATCATTTTCTGATACCTCATATTCCTTTCCATTGATAACTGCATCAATAACTAAATTAAGAACTGCGGTATCACCTCTGGTTAGATATATTTTATTGTCATTATCAACTCTAAACATTATTACCTCCGAATGGGTATTCACCTGTGTAGTAAAGATTGCCGTTTTCATCAACTATGATGATACCTTCTGTGAAGGTTGCTTCATCTTCAACTACATAAAGGTCTCCATTCTCTTCACATTCTAAAATGTATTTAGACATATCGCTTACCTCCCTCAATAATTGGGATTACAGTGCATAGGCAGTTAGGATGTAGGGGCGGCATATCCTCGTTAGTTTCTTTTCCAAAAGGAAAGAACTTGCCGTCCATATCTTGGCAATCTGCGCAAGTGCGTTCATCATGTGCGGTTAGTCATTCGTAGCCCTCACATCCCGCTTCTTTATAGCGTTCAACTGCGGCCTCATTATAGATATGGCTTAATTCAGTTCTAACAAGGCGTTTGCTTCTCGCAAAAGCTTGATTAAAACTCTCGTAAGGTCCTAACTGTTCCTGTGCTATTCTGTGGGCCGTTTGTATTGGGTCAATACCTCGGGTAATCGTATCCACTAAACCTTCCTCTAAACTACTCTGGAGTAGTTGTAGATTAGACCAAACCCTCTCACTCCAATGACGGCCATCAGCGCACCATAAAGCATTAACTACCGCTTGCGCTTTCTCACTGACTATTGGAGAATTGATATCTACTGGAATAGTGCTAACTTCTTTGATAATTCCTCTACTGGTTTTCGCTAAAAACTTTGGGTTCTCGTTGAAGTATCTATTAACTTTGAGATACATATTTGTTAGGTCTTTATCCATAAGGACTATCTGCGCTTGGCCTAAATCTGTAAGTCTGCGGTTAATGTCGCTTCTGATTTCCCAATAACGGTTATAACGGTATAGGTCGTTAATAGAAACAGTTCCATCCATGCTATCTTGCAAAAGTTCATAGTAGAGTTCTTTCATTTCACTTTCTACTTTTCTCATTGAACCCCTGTAAAGTCTTGCTAAATGATTTTCTGTTTCCTCAATACTTTTACCGAGAAGTATTTCTTTTTGCTTTTCTACTCTATCTTTCCAATAACTCATCTTCATCTACCTCGTTCTTAGCAGAGAAGTTATAAAGGGAAGCATTTGCGGCGTTTTCTTCTTCTACGGCATTCATCTCTCGGTCTATGTTTTGAACGAATGGAAGTTGTGCTATAAGTGTTTTTCTACTTACTAAACCTCTTAATTGATTTATCATCGTTGTTAAATCCTGATAATCAATTGGTAAGTTTCTTGTGAATTGGATATTAACATCTCTCCAAGTTTCCTCACCAGTAGTCAAATGTAAGATAGAGCAGATAAGTTCTATTCTGCGCTGTAAGGCTTTCGTCATTGCCTTCTCAATCTTGCTGGCCTTGTTCTCAAAATTAATTAACTTATACTTGATTGCTACGCCAGATTGAGTTCCGAATGTGCTGTCTGTGAAGTCAGGTGTTGCACTAATCTTGCGGATATTGGTTTCAATGCGGTCAAGCATGTTTTCAATCTGGGTATCACTGATAGTCTTATATAAGAAACTGGCTTTACCACCTTCTGGAAGAACTAATACTCTATTAGTCTTCATTAGGTGTAATGCTTCTGGGTCTACATCATCAATACCATCAAGAACTAAATATGCATCGCAGAATGCTTCAAAGTCATCTGTTTCGCTTGAGAGTAATGTGTTGTAGGCATCCTGAAGAGTGATAACCTTATCAAAAGCACTCTCCCACTCTCTGTTAAGAGCAAAGACAGTGATAGGAACCTGACCATAGAAGTTAGGTTTGTAATCCATTAGAGAGAAAGCAGAAAAGGCTTGGTTGGCTTTATAGACGCGGGTTTCCCTTTCGTCATAGACCTCAACAATATAATCTGCTTCTAATAGATTAGTGTTTGATACAGTGTAAAATCTGATGACTGCGGCAAGGTCTTCTTCCAAGGTATTGTAATAGACTGGAATACAATCTCTTGGGTCTAATGTTTTGAAGCGTTGTTTGCCTTCTTCATCAATTCAGTTAATCTCAAAACCAACACCGAAAGTTAAAGCATCTTCAAGAAACTGGGTATCTTCTGAACTTACATCATTATAGTTAAGAACATCTTGAATTGCTTCAATATCATCATCCGAACTATAAGTAATATCAATTCCTGTAAGATATCCAGAGTATGTAGATACAATGTTATCGCAGAAATTAGTCACAATACGGTTGCAAGGCTTCGTATCATCATTAACAGTCTTACGCATAATTGCTTGGTTGCCTTTGAAGTATTGGTATCTCTTCTCCAATTTCGGCAACTCAACCGTTTTGAATGCTTGGATTATTTCTGCAATCTTCATCTCGGTTAGTTTTTCATCTCGTGAGATATAATACATTTATTAAAACCTCCTTATATTCCTAATAATTTCTTGTCAAAGGTTTTTAGTTTACGGTTGGTATAAATATCAGAATAAGCGTACCTCAATCCGTCCACCGCATGCGAGAACTCATGGTCCATCTTCTCCGTGTATTTATCCGTCTTCTTATCTTTTATATAAGAGAAGTTCTCCAATTCATTTATTAAGTTCTTACACTTGGGGAGAACTATAATTTCCAAGTTCTGTAAGAAACTAATGCCAGCCTCAACGCTATCAGGCCCTTTGATACAAGGGACAGTATTAAACCCTTTTCGCCTAAAGAAATCAATTGAGCGGGGTTCTGCAGCATCCATATAAATCTTCTGATGAGATAGCTCCATCGATTTCATCGCTTCCGCTATTTCATCCAACTGTTTTCCAGTAGCATAAAACTCATTGAAAACATAAATGCGCTTTCCCGCTTCATCGTAGAAAGTATCTACAATAGTAGTAGGGTCTACCCAACCTAAGTCGCTTCCAGTTCTACGCTTAAATCCAGAAGCAATAAGTTGTTGTATATCAAACTCTTCTTTGCGCCAATTCGTAAATACTAATCCTTCTGGGTCATTACCCCAATTGCCTAAACCGTATATATTCCATCGCCAAGGATTTCTCACCCTATAACTCTCTATGGCTTCTATATACTCTTTACTCAAGAAAGGATTATCCTTATAAGTAGTCTCACTAAATAAAAGGTTCTCTGGCGGATTTGCTACACAAAACCCGTATAGTCAGTGGTTAGATGAAATTGGATTAAAAGCCGCTATAATCTGTTGCGATTTCGCCTTACCTCTCATACGCAAATCTAACTGCTGAAACTTACTCTCTTCTACTTCAAAAATCTCTTCTATGAAGATAGTGGAGATATCAGCCAAAGACAATAACTTAGTTTCTTCATCCAATCCTAAAAAGATAATCTCACTACCATTACAGAACTTGATATTCATATCAGTTTCTCTAATCTTGCAGTAGTCCTTAATCTTCCAAGAGGAAAGGATATCCTTAAAGGTTTGAAAGCAAGAATTGCGGAGAGTGGTTGCGTATCTGCGGCAAACCGCTATGCGGATACCCCCCTGCCGCAAACAGCGTAGAATAATCTTCTGCGTAATGAAGTAAGATTTACCGCTACCCGCTGAACCCTTATAGAACTCATAACGATGGGAGTAATCCTCAAGAAGAGGGTAGAGTTTTGGGGAAAACATTCGTTTTGAAATCGTTAAGTTAATCTTCATCTTCAATATCTACTTTAATTTCTACTGTTTGATTTATATCTGCGTTTACTACAGTTTTCTCTAAGCCCAATTGTTTTTGAAGAAGAGACAAGGCTTTTAATCTACTTTGTTCGCTATTTGAATGGAAAGCGATATTAGATAGTTCTGAAGCAATGCGTTCAAAACTAACAAATTGTGCCTCATAAGCCATCTTCTGAAGTCTCTCAATCTCTCTCTTTACTTCTGGCTTTTGGAGTAATTTATACCCCATAACTCTTGCAGATACTCTATTTTCTGTAGTGCTTGCCGCCATGTATGCTTCAGTAGCGTTATATGTTTTCGCATACTCTTCGCAAAATTTTCTTTGCAATGGAGTGAGTCCATCTGGACCATAAGCACTCCCGTTAAATGGTTTTCTTGGCATAATGAACTACCTCCTAAAAATTCTTAAAAAAAGGCAAGTAGAATTACTCTAACTTGCCCTTAACCCGAGATAGATTCTCCAAAGCATGAGTTCTTTGCTGTTCCTATCTCATCCAATGAACGATATCTTTACCACTGAATGTTTGTTGATGAACCTCACCGTTAGTCATAGTATAACGAATATACAATTCCATAACACATTCATCAAACTCGTAATCAAATACTTTGTAATCAAAACAAGTATTATCTGAAACTATTGAATAAATTATTTCAATAAACTTGTATAACTTTTCAGTAGGTATTCCTAATATATTGGCAACTGTTTCATACCAATTATAAGTATGATATTGTATCTTATAAAACATATGTACCTCCATCATCCAAGAGGTCAATGTCAAAGAATAAATCCCTCTTGTTATCTCCGATGATAGCCCAACCAGTAAATCTGGCAAACCTATCATCAATTAGTTCAGCGTCAAAATGCGCTAACTGTGTCGTTAAATCCAACACATCTTTGACACCTTGGCAAGCACCCATAAAGCGTTCACCAAGTTCATCAACATGTTCTGCATTTGTATAAAACTCAATCATTGACTACCCTTTCTTACTTGTTCAATATATCCAGCAAATCTTGCGTATCAAGGTATTCTAACTTATATTTTGCAAGAATGCGGAGAAACTCTTTAATCCTGTCCTCTTCTGATGGGACATAATCCAAGAACTCGCCATACTCTTCTTGAATGGTCTTGTTGATGATATACCAATCTTCAGAGTAGAGAGGTTCTTGTGTTCTGATTTTCTGAACCAACTCTTCCATTATTCAACCCAATCTTCATATTCTCCATCCCGCATCCATCCAAAGATACGGTTTTTGAATATTGTAATTAAATCATCATCTTCAAGGTCTTCAAGGTCTTCCGCAAAATCAATAATATCTTCTAACTCAGCCTTGATGTAGTCCTCCCGAAGGAAATAAAACTTCTCAACCAAAAGTGCATAAACACTTTCAAAATCATAATTCTTCTCTTCCATCAGAACACCCTCAAATACTCATAGCCCTTCTTAACATAGGCTTCCTTGGCGGGCATAACCTTATCGGCTACCTTTACCCACTTAACGAAACAAGAACCATCTTCCGCATCTAATCTATCAGTTCCAGTAGCAGACATAATAGAGAAGATATCTGCGGAAAGAGCCTTTTTCTGCTCTTCAAGCTCCTTAATAAGAGTGTTAATACGCTGGAGTTCCTTTACCTTGCACATAATTTTCTTATCCTTTCTTTCCTTACCTTACATATATATTATAACAAATTTTTATTTATAAATAAAATAAGGTCTCTATTAGTCTGCCATAAAGGAAAATCCCATACCTAAAACAAATGTAAGGATACTTAACCAGCCGCAAACACTACCAACAGATATAGGGTTGATAATAATTTGCGCCAATAGTCAAACACTAAAGCAAATGCTTGCAATTGTGATGAATAAATTACTTAACTCTTTCTTCATTATACTAACCTCCATACAAAACCACCTGCGGAACGGCGCTTCTGCACTCCATACGCCGCCTTGCGAAGTGAAGTCATGTTGACGCCCGATTGGCGGGATGCTTCCGCTATACTCTCATATTTCGCAATTAACTTACCTTCTTTACTATACTGCGCTACTGGAACCTTACCCTTATGCTTTCCAAATTTTGCAATGGCTCGTTGCCTTCCAGTCCCATAATTGCAGTTATAGCGTCAATCGCACCATTCAAGGTTCTCTACATTGTTATTAAACTTGTTTTCATCCTTGTGATTGACACAAGGCAATCCAGAAGGGTTATCAATAAAGGCAAGTGCCACCGCCCTATGGATAGGTATCCATTTGGTCTTACCATTGTGATGAACAGTGCAATACAGATAACCCGCATTACCTACACATAATTTTCTAATTTCTTTTGTCTCTGTCTTGCGGAGACGGCCAAGAGAGGAAATCTCATAAAGGTCTTCTCAACCTTGATAAGTTATTGGTTTTCATACTTCTTTCATTTCTTTTTCTCCTTATAAATCATTTGCGGTTCAAAACCGTATATATCTTCAAAGTCCTTAACTGCGGCCGCATACCCTTTCCGCCACCGCAATTCTATGGTAGGACTTCAAACTTTTGGTCCCCTTATCTCTAATAGTTTGTTAAAAACTTGCTGTTGCTCAAATGTTAAATCTAATCCAGTGCTCTTGCTAATGATTCTATATTCCATTCTTCTCTTATTCTCCTTAACTCCTCTGCGGAAGTTAATCCTAATTCCTTTACATGCTGATAGGCTTCAGCATTTTCATCGTTATAATCAAATCTGCCTAATGCGAGGTCAAATAGAACTTCTCATTCTTTAGCTGTTAGTGCTGTTATCATTTTCTATATCTCGCATTACAACAAAACGAACATATTCTGCTACGCTCATGCCTTTTTTCTCTGCTTGCAGTTTGATTAGTTTCTTTTGTCTTTCACTTATCTTAAAAGTGATTTGTTCTGTTTTATTCATTTTTGACCTCCAATAGATGTTCTTAAGTATTAAAAAAAGAGGGGAGACAGATGGACAGGATAAGCAACTGTCTCCCGAGGTGAAAGAAAGGAGTATATTACCATTATTCATGGCATAAGATGACGATTACTACCGTCTATATATAATAAAAAGTTCGGCAATGAAACTAATTATTTTTGTCCAAGGGCGTAGGACATTTAATTTTAGTTAGAGGAAGTATTCTTCCTCTTTAAGGTTTTCGTAAAGAGAAACGGAATACCTTCCATCATTACTTAACTTTCTATTAACTAAAGTTAAAGAGATGAGACCAAAAGCACTATTTAATGGAGAATCAGCAATTGACAAAAAGAACAACTCCTAATGCTTTTGGTCTTTAATCTCGCCGAATTGATTACCCCATTCAAAACCAACAGGTAATCATCAAATCTTCTGCTTGGCAATTATATTTTAACAAAAATTTTTTTCTCACACAAATTTAGGGGAAGAGACTCGCCCTCTAACGAGTGCGGTCTCTGGTCGCTTCGCCTTCGGCTTGCTCCCGTTAAAATTGTAAATCGTTTACATAAGCCCTTAAATCGCTTAATGTTAGATTATTTATATTTTTATTCCATCATCCACCATCAGGATAAGGTATTTGAGTGTTAAGCAGTGGCATGTATTTGCGGATTCATTCCCCTTCCGCCTTATCTAATTCTTCTATTGGAACATATTCTAATACATCAAATGATATTTCTAAATCGCCTTCTGCCTTCGCCGCTCTTAATAATTCATATTTTTTTCTTTTCGTGTAATTTATACCTCAAATGTGATTTGCTATTCTGTCTCACATTGATTTACTCTTACCAATATAAACAATCTTCTGATTGACTTTTATACAATAAATACCGCTTGCCGCGTATTTGTCTTTTGGAATAATCGTTTTCCAATAATCTATAAAGTATTGCTTTCTCTTATTCATAATACCTAAAACCGCTAATAGTAATAAATACTATAATATATTAACTTCCCCTTTTGTTTTTTTAGATTTAAAGGATTTTTAGAACCCTCCAAGAGTAATAAAAATTGCTACTATATAAAAAATCACTTTTGCCCAAAGTATATTTTTATAACCTTTTCCGCTATATAAAATAAAAAAGATTTAAGTTATTTAATTAACCTAAACCTTTTTTTGGATTTGTTTTTTAGAGAACTTTTTTTCAATTTCCCTATTTTAATTATAGCAAAAATTTTCTTTTTCCGCAAATCTATCGGAAATACCTTTCGTATTCTTCTTTATACACCCAGCAATAACCATATGCTTGGTAATAACTACCCATTAATACATCTCTAATACCACCATAATTATTATTTATTTGTCTGCCAGCTTCTCTAATACTGTGAAACAAATTAACATATTCTCCATCTAATGTTAACTGAACTATTTCTTTACCCTTGGTTTGAGCTTCTCGTATTCTTCGAGTTCCATAATTAAGATTATCATTTTGGCTAAGCCACTCTAAATTATCTACACAATTATTAGATGGGTTTTCATCTTTATGGTTAACAGTTTCTTTTTCTTCTGGATTATTAATATAAGATTCTGCAACAAGTCTATGAACCGTCCTTTTTTCTACGTTTCCATTCTTGCTTAAACTGACTCTACAATACCCAAATTTATCTTTTGCTTGTTTCAACAGAACTCCTTTTATAATTTTTGCCTTTCCATTTTTATCTTTTATAGTTCTATCAATACTTCTAACATTGCCTAAATTTGATACTTCATAGTATCCTTTATAACCCTTTATAGGTTTCCATATTTCTTTATTTCCCATAATTATATTTTATCAAATAATTTTATATAAATAAAAAAGGAGACCGTA
>OCVV011241398.1_pt1 | contig 26552 bp, 28 predicted proteins | sample 1539721 | NCBI WGS metagenome assembly OCVV01 (sample SAMN02144230, study PRJEB22623) | gut metagenome | biome: sheep rumen | host: Ovis aries | place: New Zealand | reverse complement strand
TGTGGTATTGATCCTGATAAAATTGAAGCTGCAATTACTCCTAAGACAACTGCTATCATGCCCGTGCATTGTTACGGCAAGCCGGTAAAAATAAAACGCATTCAGGAGATTGCCGACAAATACGGCTTAAAGGTTATTTATGATGCCGCACACGCATTTGGTGTAGAAGTGGATGGTGAGAGCGTATTGAATGCAGGAGATATGAGTACTCTAAGTTTCCATGCTACAAAGGTTTATAATACTCTTGAAGGTGGTGCTTTGGTAATGCATGACGAACAAACTAAGAAGCGCATTGATTACCTTAAGAACTTTGGTTTTGCTGGGGAGACGGAGGTGGTTGCTCCTGGTATCAACAGCAAAGTTGATGAGGTGCGTTGTGCATACGGCTTGTTGAACTTGAAGCAAGTAGATACTGCCATAGCAAACCGTCAGAAGGTAGCACAAAAGTATCGTGAGGCTCTTTGTAATGTTCCTGGCATCCGTTTCTTTGATGATATGCCTGGTGTGCGCCATAACTATAGCTACTTCCCCATCTTTATCAATGCTGAAGAGTATGGCAAAACAAGAGACGAACTCTATTTCGAGATGAGAGAGCAGAATGTGCTTGGGCGCAGATATTTCTATCCATTGATTAGTACTTTCAGTACCTATCGTGGGCTGCCTTCTGCAAACACAGAGAACCTTCCAGTTGCAACAAAGATTGCTAATGAAGTGATATGTCTGCCGATGCACCATGAGTTGAGTGATGAAGATATAAACAGAATACTTGAAATTGTAGTTAAGTAGTATGAAGCAACTGCTGATAATCGGTGCTCGTGGCTGGGGACGTGAAGTATATCAGGCCATTAGAGATTCTAAGGATGTCAAGCAAGGTGAATTGGTTATAAAAGGGTTTCTTGATAGTAAATCTGATGCATTTGATGGGTTAAGAGGAGTTTATCCCCCTATTATTTGTTCACCTGAGGATTATGTTGTTGAGCCGGAAGATGTTTTCTTTGTGGCTATGGGTGATCCTCACTGGAGGAAGCATTATGCAGAGATTATAGAGGAAAAAGGAGGCCATTTTTATACGTATATTTCCCAGGATGCATATGTTATAGATACCGCAGTGATAGGTGAAGGGTCATTTATTCCCCGCTGGAGTTCAGTATCAGATAATGTAACACTTGGTAAGCACGTTGTCCTTCATGCGTTCACTGTTATTGGGCACGATTCAATAGTAAAGGACTATGGAACATTGCTAAATGCAACCTTTATAGGCGGTTATTGTGAAGTAGGCGAATGCTCACAAATGAGCCCCAAGTCGATGATTATACCGCACAAAAAGATTGGAAACAACGTTGTTGTTGGAGCCGGCAGTGTTGTTATGAGAAATGTTAAAGACAATATGAGTGTATTTGGTAGTCCGGCTATAAAAATAGAGTTTTGATATTATATTTATAAACAATTTAATTATTTTGAATTATGGAATTAAATGAATTTGTTGCAAATTTCGCAGAACAGTTTGAAGACACTGATGTTAATGACATCCAAGCAACAACCGTATTTAAGGATCTTGACGAATGGTCAAGCCTTGTTGCTCTTAGTGTAATCGCAATGGTAGACGAAGAATATAATGTCTCTATTAAGGGAGAAGATATTCGTAACTCTAACACGATTGAAGATTTGTTTAACGCTGTAAAAGCAAAGGCATAACATTATGAATATCAGGAAGGATTTGAAGCCGACCGACGATATTCAGGAACAAATTAAAATCGGTAAGGCAATAGCAGAAGGTTACGATCAAGCCCAGCTTGACTTCGTAAAGAAGGAAATCTATAAGACCAAAAACTGGGGGGGGCAAGTTTCTCAGGAAGACATGGTCTATATTTCCATTTATGATTATTGGGTATATGGTTTCCGCCCGGACCAGCAGGCATACTACCATCTCCTTGGTAAAAAACACCAAGAAAAGCGTGCTTATATGAGCATGATGGAAGACTTTGTGTATTATGCTCGTCTCAATAGAAAAGCAGATTTTCACGATTTTGAAGATAAATACGAAGCATATAAGGCTTTTAAACCTTATTACAAGCGCGAAATTATAAAGATATCGAGCGAGGATGATTATCCGCAGTTTAAAGAATTTGTGTCACGTCACCCTCAGTTTGTTTTGAAGCCCCTAGGCTTGCACGATACCTATGGGATTGATAAAGTGGATATCACCAAGATTGATGATTTAAAATCCTATTTTAATAAGATTATCAATGTTGGTCATGGTTATGACGAAGACTACTATACAGCAGGTGCAAACCACGATGGTGCAGTTCTTGAGGAAATAATTGAGCAGGATAAAGATTTTGGCATTATGAGTCCGAAATCATTGAATGCTGTCCGTATTGCATCAGTTCGCGTTAATGGCAAGGTCTACTTTCCTGGCAGCTGGATGAAAATTGGTGTTACTGATAATCTAATTGTTGGCGAATCAAGAGATGCCATTATGGTTGGTGTTAATACTGAGACTGGTGTCTTTGACACCGATGGCTATTTTGAAAATGGTGATAAGATAGAAATTCATCCTGTTTCAGGCATCCGCCTCAAAGGTTTTCAAGTACCCAAGTGGGATGAGTTAATCCAGATGGTAACAGAAATGGCCCTGAAGAATAAACCAACCATCAATTATGTGGGTTGGGATATGACCCTTACCCCTAAGGGTTGGGTTGTTGTTGAAGGTAATTTCTATGGCATGTCGCTCTGGCAGATATGCTATGGCCGTGGAATGGAAAAAGAATTCGGTGATATTATTGGCTGGCACATGGATGATGATAAATTCTGGTGGCAGTATAAAATCAGACAAGTAGAGAAGTCCGCAGGACTTGAATAAAACAAATGATGCAGAACAATCCATTCTCTTTAGAGAATAAAACTATTTTGGTTACAGGGGCCTCTTCAGGAATTGGGAAGGCAATTGCTATTGCGTGTTCTAGAATGGGAGCGACAGTAGTAATTACTGGCCGTGATGAACAAAGGCTTCAAGAAACTTTCAACATGCTCGATGGCACTGGCAGAAATCATGTTCAGATAAAGGCTGAATTAACAGATGATGAAAGCCTCTCAGAACTTGTTTCACGGTGTCCAAAATTGACAGGACTTGTACTATGTGCGGGAATTAGTGCTGTGTCTCCGATGCAGTTCTCTACAAAAGACAAGTTTCAGCAAGTACTTGACGTGAATTTTCTAGCGCCCGTAGAGTTGTTTAGACTTCTTTATAAAAAGAAGTTGATTGAAAAAGAAGCTTCAGTAGTTATGATAACTTCGATTGGCGGTGTGCGATCAGTGACTCTTGGGAATGGAATGTATGGTGCATCTAAATCAGCGTTGAATACAACGATGAAGTTTTTTGCCAAAGAATTTGGCCCTTCGAGAAAGGTGCGTGTCAATAGTATCTGCCCCGGTATGGTTGACACGCCCCTTATTCAAGGAGGTACTTTCACAGAAGAACAACGTGAAGAAGATATCAAACGATATCCATTAGGACGATATGGACGGCCTGAGGACATTGCTTATGGTGCTGTTTATTTGCTGTCTGATGCTTCAGCATGGATGACTGGCCAAGAGATGGTAATTGATGGAGGCTTCTCTATATAATTGTAGTAACGCTTAATACTTTTATAAAAGAATATGTCATTTTTAAGAATAAAGAATGTAGAGATTAAAGGCGTGTCAGCATGCATCCCTTCAAAGACAGAGGATAACAGAGAGTATCCCTTCTTTGCAGAGAATGAGTTAGATAGAATGATACCAACAATTGGTGTCCAGATACGCCATGTGGCAGAAAAGGATGTGACGCCTTCTGATATGTGTTATCTGGCCGCAGAGAAACTTATTGAAGAGCTTGGATGGGAGAAAGAAAGCATAGATGTTCTTATTTTTAACTCTCCAAGACGTGATTATATTGTGCCTGATACGGCTTGCATCCTACAGGATAGGCTTGGTTTGCCAAATGGGACAATGGCTTTTGATACCAATCTCGGTTGCACAGGCTGGTCGTATGGTATAAGTACAATTGCTTCTATCTTGTCTGTTGGTACAATGAAAAGGGCACTTCTTTTGTGCGGAGATGTTCCTTCACATAATGCCAGTTACTATGACAAAACGAAATACCCCCTTTTCAGTGATTGCGGCACTGCTACAGCTCTCGAATTTAAAGAAGGAGCAGCGGATATCGTATGTGAATTGGGCACTGATGGCGCTGGTTATGAAGGTATCATTCAGAGGGATGGTGGCGCAAGACACCCTTTCACGGCAGAGAGTCTTGTGATGCACGAAATAGGTCCGGGAATCAAGCGTTCAAGGATGAATTCCGAAATGGATGGAATGAACGTATTCTCGTTCTCAATGAAAAGAGCGCCAAAGAGTGTACAGGATTTACTTGAATATATTGGAAAAGAAGTCAATGATATTGACACGTTCTTTTTCCATCAGGCAAATCTGTACATGAACAAAAAGATTTGTAAGAAAGCCGGAATTGATTTGGAAAAAGTCCCGTTCTCAATTTATGACTATGGAAATACCAGCAATGCTTCCGTGCCCCTTACTATGGTTAATAATAGAAGAAAAGAGCTTATGGATGGCTTCAATAAAAATGTGGCAGTAACATTTGGTTTAGGTCTGTCTTGGGCTTCGGTATATTTTGAGACAAACAATCTGGTCATTCCAGAGATTATTTATTGTTAATTAATTTAATTTGAAATAGTTATGACTAACAAAGAAAAGTACAATCAGGCATTTATTGAAACGCTGAACATCACAGAGGATCAGTTGGCAGGACTCAAATATCAGGCAGTTGAATTATGGGATTCCGTAGGTCATATGAGCCTTGTAGCAGCTTTGGAAGATGCATTTGATATCATGATGGAGACTGATGATATCATTGATCTTTCTTCTTACGAAAAGGGCATGGAAATCCTATCAAAGAACTACAATGTAGAGTTCTAATATGAGACTGCAAGGAAAAAATGCCATCGTAACTGGCTCAAACAGAGGAATAGGACTTGCAACCGTTAAGATGTTTGCACAGGAAGGCTGCAATGTGTGGGCCTGTGCAAGAAAGCGGAATGAGGAGTTTGAGAAAGAGTTAAGGACTCTGTCTGAACAATATAAGGTTTGGATTAAACCGGTCTATTTCGAACTGTCAGATGAGACAGGAATCAAAGAAGGACTCAAAAGTATCATGGGAGAGAAACTACCCATTGATATACTTGTGAATAACGCTGGCATTCCTTTTGGCGGCTTGATGATGATGACACCCGTTTCAAAGTTGAAAGAAGTATTTGAAATCAACTACTTTGCTCAAATTCAGATAACCCAGCTTGTTGTCAGAATCATGATGCGCCAGAAGTCCGGCAGTATTATCAATATGGCATCAGTGGGCGGCATAGAAACAGAACCGGGTTATTTGGCATACGGTTCCAGTAAGGCTGCCTTAATATGGGCTACCAAATGTATAGCTAAGGAATTGGGGCCGCACGGCATAAGAATTAATGCAGTCGCCCCGGGGCTGACCCAAACTTCGATGGGAAATTACAAAAATGAAGAGGAACTGAATAAGGTTATTAACAGAACAAGTCTGCACAGAATGGCAGAACCTTATGAGATTTGTCAGGCAATAACATATCTTGCGAGTGACGAAGCTTCATTTGTGACAGGTCATGTCCTTGTAGTAGACGGAGGTCGTAGTATATGAGTAATAGAAAAGAAAACTTAGAAAGAATCATGGAGTTTGCCCATGATATGCGCCCAATGGCTCTCGAAATGGCCAAAAATGCAGGTAAGGGTGGCTCACATATTGGCGGCAGTTACTCTAGTTTTGAGATAATGGCAACGTTGTACGGCGGAGTATTGAATTATGACGTTGAGAATCCTGAATGGGACGAAAGAGACAGATTCCTGCCCAGTAAGAACCATTGCTATCTGGCTCAATATCCCGCATTATGCAAAGCGGGTTTTATAAAAGAAGAAGACCTGATTACCTATCATCAAAACGGAAGCGATTTAGTAGGTTATCCTTGGAATGTGAAATTAGGGTTAGAACTCTGTGGAGGTGCTTTAGGGCTTGGACTTGGAGTAGGTGTGGGTATGGCCTTGACGGCTAAGCGTTTCAATAAGAATTACAAAGTATATGTGCTTCTTGGCGATGGTGAATGCAATGAAGGCTCGGTATGGGAAGCTTTTATGTCAGCCGCTCACTTTAAACTCGATAACCTCATAGCCATTGTTGACTACAATAATATGCAGTTTGATGGTGTTAATGATGACGTTATGTCAGTTGCTCCAATGGCTGATAAGCTTAAGGCATTTGGATGGGACGTTGTAGAGGCAAACGGCCACAATGTTGAAGAGCTGTATGATGCTTTCCAGACATTGCATCAAGGAAAACCCCTTGTTATTGTTGCTCATACGATTAAAGCGCATGGTATTCCTTCGCTTGAAAATAAGCCTGAATCCCATCATGCAGATTTGAGTAATGAAGATTATGAATTTATATTAAAAGATATTCAGGAGGGCGAGCTATGATAGAGATTAATAAGAAGAATGCCCGTATGTGGTCTATCATGGGTATTAACCCTTCTATCTGGAGCATCGGGTTTAATGAAGTTGTATTAAATAAAGATAATGTTGCACTGTTGACTGCTGACCTTGCACGTTATTCTGGGTTAATGAGAACGTTTAATGCACATCCTGACAAGTGTTACAACGTAGGTATTGCAGAACAGAATATGGTTAGCGTTGCAGCCGGAATGGCTATGACGGGTGTACAAGCTTTCATGACTACATACGCACCATTTATGACCATGCGTTGTGCAGACCAGGTGAGACATCTTATGGGTGATCTTAACTTAAATATGAAAGCAATTGGTTCTGCGGCCGGTCTGTCTGGTGGTTTTTCTGGCCCGGGACTTCAGGTTGTTAGTGACATCGCATTGACGAGAAGTATCCCCAATATGGTTGTTCTATCACCAGCAGATTGCGTTGAGGCTATCAAGATGATTGTGGCCATGGCGGACATAGATGCTCCGGTTTATATGCGTTTCTGCGGGAGTGTCAACCTGCCAATGGTGTATACTGAGGACTATGATTTTCAGATAGGGAAAATTATTGAGTTGCAACATGGTTCCAAAGTCGCTCTCCTCGCTACTGGAACAGAGATTGTCTCTGAGACGCTTAAAGCAAGTAAGAAGATACTAGAGAAAACAGGTCTGCAGGTGACTGTTGCCAACGTTCACACGATAAAGCCCATTGATAAGGAATATATAAGTAATCTGACTAAAGATCATAGTCTGATTGTTTCGATAGAAGAGCATAATGTTATGGGCGGAATGGGGTCCGCGATAGCAGAGGTTCTGTCTGAATTCAAGAACGAAACCTGTATGAAGTATATTGGTATCCAAGATAAGATATACACCATGGGACGTCGTCCGTTCCTTTTGGAGCAAGCAGGTTTGACAGCTGACAGTATTGCAGAAATCGTTATTAAAGAAATTGAGGTAATTTGATGGATTGCAGATCAATCCAAGTAGATGGTAAAGACATATTGCTCTATAGGTTCATTTTTGAGCCTGTAAAGAGCAATATGTTTATCATCATCAATGAGGGTGAGGCTATTGTTATAGATCCTAATGACAATAAGGAGGGGATAGAGCTTTTGCACAATAGTAGCATTGACAAGATAAATTTGCTTTTAACGCATGAGCACTATGACCATACTCTGGGCATCAATATCTTTAGGAGAGAATTTGTTAATGTTAATTTGTTTTGTCAGAAGGAGGCTGCGAAATCAATAGAGAATCCTCGACGGAACCATCCTAAATTCGTTGCCTTTGTTTTGGCCATACAAGATTTGAAGGATGGAGGTAGCAGATATGATGACTTCAACGCCCGATATAAAGCATTTGAAAGTTATGCAGATTCTTGTTTTGAAGAAGAGTCTGAGAAAGAGATAGCGGGTTTGAAGTTTCATTTTGTGCATACTCCAGGGCACTGCCCTGGGAGTTGTTGTATTGAAATTGGGAAAAATGTATTTACCGGAGATAGTCTTTTGGAAGACGTGCCAGTGGTATTACGCTTCCCAGAAAGCAATAAAGAAGATTATGAGAAGATAGCATTGCCCTTTTTAAGAGCATTGCCCCAAGACACGATTATCATGCCTGGACATGGTGATCCATTCATTATGAAAGATACGAAAAACATCTGATAATGTTTGATTTATTTAAATATTCAAGAAATAATGCAGTCATTACCGATAAAGGAGAATGGCTGACTTATAATGATTTAATTGCCGTCACAGACGATTTTGCAAAAGCCGTCCCTCAAATAGGCTTACTTTTCTGCCTTTGCGAGAACCGCATAGGCTCCTTAGTGGGTTATGTGGCTTGTATGGAGCATCACGTACCGATCGTGTTGCTGGATGGTAGCAAAGACCTTTCAGTCTTGCAGAATTTGGCGGCCATTTACCAGCCTGAATACATCTGGGCGGATAATGAGAAGGTGGATGAGATTGGAGGAGAGACTATCTTCAAGTACTCATCCTACTCATTGCAGAAGATGATTTATGAGGTTGAGGTGGAGAAGCCTGAGATAAATCCAGAATTGGCTCTATGCTTAACCACATCAGGCAGTACTGGTTCCCCTAAGTTTGTAAGACTTTCTGCTCAGAATGTCCTTGCCAATGCAGAGTCTATAGCAGAATACTTAGAGATAGATGAGAATGAAAGGCCTGTCACGACTTTGCCTTCTTATTATAGCTATGGCGTTTCCGTAATCAACAGCCATCTCATCAAAGGGGCAACCATCCTATTAACAGAAGGAACTGTAGCTCAGAGAGACTTCTGGAACTTCATGAAAAATCAGAAAGCTACCTCTATAGCCGGAGTGCCTTACACCTACGAGATGCTGAAGATGCTTCGTTTCATGCGTATGGATCTTCCTTACCTGAAGACCATGACGCAAGCGGGAGGCAAATTGAACAAGGATTTGGCTAAAGAGTATATTGAATGGGCACAAAGCAAAGGCAAACGTTTCTTTGTGATGTATGGACAGACCGAGGCCACTGCCCGTATGAGTTATCTGCCTTTGGAGCATGCTTTAGATAAATACGCCAGCATAGGTATAGCTGTCCCTCGTGGTAAGTTCTCGCTGATAGATGTGAATGGGAATTCTATTGAAGATCCTGACGTTGATGGTGAACTCATCTATGAAGGCCCGAATGTGAGCCTTGGATATGCAGAATGTCGTGCAGACTTGGCAAAAGGTGATGAAAATCATGGTGTGCTCCATACAGGTGATGTGGCCCGCAGAGATGCAGATGGTTATTACTACATCACAGGCCGCATGAAACGCTTTGTGAAGGTATGGGGTAACCGTTGTAACTTGGATGCAACCGAACAGTTGGTGAAGGCTATCACCACCAGTTGCGCTTGCGTGGGTGTTGACGATAAGATAACCATCTTTGTGACGCAAGAAGGTTTAGAAGACGAAATCATCAAACTGCTGGTAACAAAGACTGGCTTCAATAACCGTGCTTTTGCCGTGAAAGTGATTGATGCCATTCCTGTGAAGAGCTCTGGTAAGATTGACTATCAAACAATGCAATCGATGATATAGTATGAGTATAGAAGAGATATTGAATATTGAGCCTTATTCGCTGGACAAGCAGGCGAAGCGGCAGTTGCTGAATGAGCGACTTCAGGAGTTGACTCGTAGACACTATGAGGCTTCACCTGAGTATAAGAAGATGTTTGATGCTACAGGATTGGACATTAACAATTTGCCGGATTATGACCAGTTGCCATTCCTGCCTGTAAGGCTATTTAAGGAGTTTGAGTTGTTGAGTGTGCCTCGTGAAGAGGTGGTCAAGACAATGACTAGTTCCGGAACAACTGGCCAGCAGAAATCAAAGATATTCCTGGATAGGGAAACTTCTGCAAATCAGACCAAGTGCTTGACCAAGATAGTTTCTGCATTCTTGGGAAGCAAGCGCGTACCGATGCTGATCCTGGATACTTCTGCCGTGGTGAAAGACCGCAGGATGTTCTCAGCCCGTGGCGCCGGTATCCTGGGCTTCTCTATGTTTGGCAGCAAGCGACAGTATGCGCTAAACGAAGAGATGGAACTGGATATAGATGGAATGAAGCAGTTCTTGGAAGAGCATCAAGGCGAAACAATCTTCATGTTTGGTTTTACCTTTATGATCTGGCAGCACTTCTATAAGAAACTGAAAGAGAGTGGCTACAAGCCCGATCTCAGCAAGGGCGTGCTGATTCATGGTGGTGGTTGGAAGAAACTGGTGAATGAGCAGGTTAGTCCAGCAGAGTTTAAGCAGGCACTGAATGATGTCTGCGGCATAGAGGTGGGGAATGTGCACGATTACTATGGTATGGTAGAACAGACAGGTACCATCTATATGGAATGTGAGTGCGGTCATTTGCATACTTCTGCTTTCAGTGATGTCATCATCCGTAGGCCCAAAGATTTCTCTATTGCTGATATTGGAGAAAAGGGCCTGATAGAAGTTGTTTCAGTATTGCCGGAGAGTTATCCTGGCCATGTGCTTTTGACCGAAGATGAAGGATTTATTGAGGGAGAGGATGACTGCCCTTGTGGACGAAAAGGTAAGTATTTTAAGATTTTAGGTAGAATTAAGAATGCGGAAATCCGCGGATGTAGTGATACGTATGAAAATAAACGCTGAATCATATAAACTGCTGTATCCCGCTACGATTGACTGGGATGCATTCTGTGCACAAAAGCCCGATGTGCCCTTCTCGGATGAGATAATTGAGTACCTGAATGCGCTTTCCGCAGCACTGATGAAGGATAAAGAGAGCCGTCTTTATCCTGATGTAGTGACCTTTGGTTTCTTTTGTAGGAAGGGTAATCTGCTGAAACTTCGTGAAGAATATTGCAACGGAAAGGATATTCGTCTTGGCCGTGGTTTGCTGTTCCATATTGCCCCCTCCAATGTTCCTGTGAACTTTGGATACTCAATGGTAGCAGGTCTGTTAGCTGGTAACAGTAATATTGTTCGTGCAAGTTCTAAAGAATTCCAGCAGGTAAGCATGATAGTGAAACACATGCATGAGCTGGCCGGCTTTAACGAAGTGGCAAAGCGGATTGCGGTTGTAAGGTATGATCGCGACAGTGAGGCCAATGCGGTTTTCTCTGCTGCTTGCAATGTGAGAGTTATCTGGGGTGGCGACAATACAATTGCCACTATCCGTCAGAATGCCCTGCCGCCTCGCTCATTTGATGTATGTTTTGCTGACAGATACTCTATCGCGCTAGTGAATCCTGCCGCAGTACTTAATGCTTCGGATGGTGATATGGAGAAACTGGCACAGAACTTCTATAACGACACTTATCTCTTTGACCAGAATGCTTGTAGTGCACCTCATTTGGTGTTCTGGAAGAAAGACAAGGGCTTGGAAGAAGCCAAGTTGCGTTTCTGGAAGGCAGTACATGACTATACAGAGAAGAAGTACCAGTATCAGGACGTGATGAGTGTAGACAAGCTTACCGCATTTTATAAGCAGGCTGTTGGTATGGATTGCGTGAAAGAGGCGACTGAGGATAATCTTGTCATGCGTACAGAGTTGAAAGAGCTTCCAAAGAATATCGATGAATTCCGTTGTGCTTGCGGTTATTTCTCTGAATATGACATTGATAAACTTGAAGAGATACTGCCCATCGTTAGCATTAAATACCAAACCATGGCATATTATGGCTTTGAACCAGAAGAGTTGCGTGAGTTTGTATTGAAATACCGTCCTGTTGGATTAGACCGTATCGTTCCATTTGGTGAGACAACTGTATTTGCTTTGAAGTGGGACGGATACAATCTCATTGAAACATTTAGTAGAATTCCGAGTATATTGTAAGAAGAATTTTATGCTTGTCATTGGAGGAGAGTGTGATATGATTGAAGAGGAAGTTGCTGTTGAGTACAAAGAATAACGGATATGGTTGAACAAAGTTTAAAAGATAAGACGGTAAAAGGAGTTGGCTGGAGTGCAGCAGATGCATTCTTAGGTCAAGGAATGACTTTTATAGTCGGTCTTGTTTTGGCCCGTCTCTTATCGCCTGAAGAATATGGGCTTATTGGTATTTGTTTAATCTTTACTACAATACTTAATGGCATTGTAGATAGTGGATTTAGTAATGCATTAATTCGAAAAAAAAATGTAGAAGAGGTTGACTATAATACGATGTTTATAACAAATATGTTATTTAGCATCGTGCTTTATGGAGCGCTTTTTTTTATTTCGCCACTTATAGCTTCCTTTTTTGGAAGATCTGAGTTAACATCTTTATTGAGGACTACGGGTTTTATTCTATTATTACAAGCCCTCTCGATTACTCAAATTACAATACTCACTAGAAATATCGATTTTAAAACAAAAACAAAGGCCTCTTTTTTTTCAGCGATTGTAAGCGGTTTTATAGGTATATGGATGGCGTACAAAGGGTATGGTGTATGGTCTCTAGTAGGGCAGCAATTGTCAAATAAGGCGGCATATTCAGCCTCCCTATGGCTGTTAAATAGATGGATTCCTAATTTCCATTTTAATAAAGACAGTTTTAAATATATGTGGGGATTCGGCTGGAAGTTAATGGTTAGTGGATTACTAAATAATCTATGGAATCAAATGAACCAAGTGATTGTGGGTAAATTTTATAGCCCTGCAAGCCTGGGGCAATATACACAGTCAAATACCTATGCAGAATTATTCTCAGCTAACATAACCTCTGTGGTTCAGAGGGTAAGTTTCCCCGCTTTATCTGCTCTTCAAGATGAGAAGGAAAGGTTGATAAGCGCCTATCGAAAGGTAATTAAAGTAACCATGTTTGTAACTTGTACACTTTTATTTCTTTTGGGGGCGATGTCGGAACCCTTATTATATTGTCTAATAGGCCCCCAATGGTATGAAGCCTCTACATACTTGCCTTTGATATGTATTAGCATGACTTTATATCCTTTGCATGCTATTAATTTGAATATGCTTCAGATTCAAGGTCGTAGTGATATTTATTTAATTCTCGAGATTGTAAAGAAGTTGATAGCAATTGTCCCAATTCTAATTGGTATCTTTGTTAGTATTTATTGGATGCTTGTCGCCTTAATTGTAACGGGCTTTGTTAGTTTCCTTTTAAATTCGTATTATACGGGTAAATACTTGGGTTACTCTTCCTTCTCGCAGCTACGTGATGTAATTCCATATTACTGTATGGGTCTTACTATTGCATGTCCAGTCTATTTTATTAAGATGTTGCCCATCAACAATTGGGTTGTTCTTGTTCTTCAGCTTTTGGTAGGAGGCTTATTTTTTGTTTTTATAAGCGTACTATTTAGAGTTGAGGAGTTTAGAGAAATATTTGGAATAGTAAAAAAGGTGATTAATAAATGGGTAAGGTAGTTATTATAAATCGCTATATATTAAAATTGGGTGGAATTGAGACCTATGTATGTCGTTTGATTCCATTCATGTTGAATCATGATGTAAGGGTAATTTGGATTCGACAAAGAGACAATGCAATCGGATCATCGTTTAGTGACGTTCTAAAAGATAAACGTTTAGAATATTGCTATGTTAATAATCCAGATATCCTGTGGTTCAATCATGAAAAAATAAAATTGAGCAAAGACGATAAGGTTATAATCTTATCGTTCAACCCATCTTCTTTCGCAAAATCCCTTACGCTATGTAGAGAGTATCGTGGTATTGATATTACTCCTTTTTATTATGTACCAGATACAACTGGGCCTCAATATTTTAGAGAAAGGTATTTCCCTGGTTTTTTGGGTCGTTATTTTCATGGTTCGTTGTCAAAATTATTTAGAAGATTCGATTCTTATAATTTAATTCGGTTCTTCTCCCCGTTACAGGTAACATCTCTTGAACAAGCGTATGGTTTGACAATACAAGATTCAGATAAAAAAATATTAAAAAGTAATGAAGAATATCCTCCGTTTGATGAAGAAAATGTTAAACTCAGGGCAAAAGAAAGACGACGCAATTTTAACATCATTACGGTTGGTAGGTTCGACTTCCCCCATAAGGGTTATATTTTAGGACTTATAAGAGCTTATGGCAGACTTAAGCAGAACTACATGAATCTTCATTTAACCATTGTAGGATATGGACCGCATGAAAACCGCGTGCGTGAGGAGATTTCAAAACTCCCTGATTATGCTCAAAAAGACTTGCATTTGGTAGGGGAAACACCTCCTGAAGACCTACAAAGATTGTTTTATAGATCTCACCTGAATATCAGTGTTGCAGGTGCCGTTGGCGATGGCGCAAAATACTCTGTTTTATCGATACCTGCTCGCAATTATTGTGAAGGTGAATGTGAAGTTTATGGATTAAACTATGAACCTAGTGTTACGGTATCTACTAAACCTGGTCATTTGGTTGATGATGATATTATTCGTGTAATTAATATGAGTAGTGATGATTATATAAATGAGACTTTGCGGATTCATAAGTTGTTCCGCACAGACTCTGAACCATGGTATGTTTTTGATACATTGTCTATGTGTCAAAAGAAAATGAATGTTAAAAGAAAGGATGTTAATATTTTAAAATGCATTGAATACCTTCGAAAAATATTGACTGTTTTCCATTTTCTCATATTGAAGGTTTTTGTAAATAGACAAACGACATTTACACAAGTAATTGAGAAAGGCGTGTGCCCCATGGTAATATTGTTTGCTTTTGGGGTAATTGTAATTATTTGTGTATTCAGCTTGGCTTTCTTAATAGTTTCATTCATATGAGATTACTCGCATTAAACATAATACTAATCTTATTGGATTGGATATTAATAAGGTTTGCAGGATTTAAAAAGCCAAAGAAAGCTTTTTGTATCATTGCTTTTTTTCAGTTGTTTATTTTCCATGCATTCTTAGATCCCTTTGTGATGGAAGATTTACCTGGCTATTTAGAGACTTATGATTTGATAAAGGAGAATAGTTTGATTTATTCAATAATAACAGGTTATGTTGGCGTAAAAATGGAACCAGGGTGGGTTTTAATTTGTAAGATACTATCGGTGTTTAGTTCAAATAGCTACGTCACAATTTATTTTAGCAGTTTTGTTATAGTTGGCTTATATTGTTGGATGATATATCGATACTCAAGTATAGTATGGCTTTCGATTTTCCTTTTTTTATGTACAATTTTTGGACAGTCTCTTTTTGTCCTTCGTCAACATATGGCTATGGCAATTTGTTTAGCTACGATACCGATGGTCGTAGAGAGAAAATTTTTAAAGTTTGCAATGATTAATCTTTTCGCTTGTTCTATTCATATAACAGCAATTGTTTTTTTCCCGCTGTACTTTATTTATTCTCTGAATATTAACCATAAGTTTTTTTGGAAAGCATTTCTTTTTGCAGTGATCTGTTGGCTTTTATCATCAACAGTGTTTATGTGGCTTTTTGCTAATAGTTGGTATAACTCCTATTTAGATGCAGAAGGGTCAAATTTAACCAATTTTGCTATTCTTAGTTGTGTTTTGCTGTTTTATCTATTTGCTTCTAATTGGAATATTAGCAAACTCACGGGAGCTGAGAAATGTTTTTTTCTAATGTGCTGCTTGGGTACAGTTATGTCTCTAGCAGGGGCTGGGTTTAGCCCAACAAATCGATTAATCAAGTACTACTATATATCAATTTTATTCTTAGTTCCTTACGGTATTAATAGACTTCACAATATCCCGGTTAAAGTATTTGCTGCAGGCATAATTATAATGGCTTTTCTAGTTTTATTTTTCTCGGGTAGTAATACGGAGTATTTGAAAGACTATAATTTGCTTTTTTTAAAATAGAATGATACTATGGCTTTAAGTTTTTATAATATAAAGAAGTGGTCGAAAATGTTAATTGGGAAGAGTCTTTTTCATGTTAATCAGGACTTGGGAAAGAACTTCTCAGCAACAGAGATTAGAGGGTATTACAATAACTTAAAAGAGAAAGTAACTAAGCAGCCAGAGTTGCTGAACACTGAAAAGATGCCAATGGTTTTAGAAGATAATGGCGAGTATGTTTTATTCCCCGTAGCTATTTTCCAATATGGGCTAGGAGCGTATGACCTTTATATAGAAACCAAAGAGACTGTTTATTTTGATAAGTTCAGACAATGTTGTACTTGGGCTTTGAATAACCAATTGGAGAATGGGGCGTGGGATAATTTTTCAAGTTTTTTCCCCGACTACCCTTATGGGGCTATGTGTCAAGGCGAGGGTGCTTCTTTGTTGATACGAGGGTTCAAAGAGATGGAAGATGAAAAATATAAATTAGCGGCTCAAAAGGCAATAGATTTTATGCTGTTGCCATTAGATAAAAGCGGCACGACTAATTATCTGGGTGATGATGTGTTGTTAATGGAATTTGTGCAGAAACCAGCGGTATTAAATGGATGGATTTTTGCGTGGTGGGGGTTATATGATCTAGTGTTGTTATTGGGGGATCAAGGAACATATCAAACAATTTTGGAGAATTCATGTAATTCAATAGTTAAATACCTTCCTCGTTTTTCAAATAGGTTTTGGAGTATTTATGATTTAAAAGGAAACATAACTAGTCCATTTTATCACCGTTTACATATTGCACAGATGGAGGCAATGTATATTTTGACAAAGAAAGATGAGTTTAAACAATATGCAGAAAGATGGCGTAAACAGTTGAAAAACCCTATTTATAAGGGAGTGGCTTTTATTATTAAAGCATTACAAAAAATAAAGGAATAGAAGATGAAGAAAGTATGTGTATGTGGAGCCTTTTTGTTTAGCGACCCATCTGGAGTTGCCGGAGGCGGTCAGGGAATAAAAACACGTGAACTGGCAAAAGAATTGGAGCGGCAAAATGGTGAGGTCTATTGTATAGACACATGTGGACGCAGGAACAAGATGCTTCTTTTTTTTAGGTTGCTTTATGCTTTACTAATATGCAAGAATATTATTATACTACCAGCTCATAATGGAGTTCTATTGGAAACCCAGTTCCTGAAATGTCTGAATATCATTTTTAAGCGAGGATTGCATTATGTTGTAATAGGAGGATGGCTTCAGGATTTTTTGAAAGATCATAAAATGACAGCTAAAGCCATTCATGCATTTGATGGAATTTATGTTGAAACCCAGACGATGTATGATGCCTTACAAAACATGGGATATGGCAATGTCTTCATTATGAGGAATTTTAAAAGCTTAAATATCGCTAGTGAAAAAGAGCTACCAACGCATTATTCAAAACCTTTGAGATTGGTTTATTTTGCGCGGGTAACAGAAATGAAAGGCCTAGGAGAAGCAGTTCATATAATAAACGAGATTAATAAAGAGTCGGACCAGTCATTATTTAGCCTTGATATATATGGGCCTATTGATGATATAGATAGAGAATGGTTTGAACAACTAAAAAAGGATTTTACAAATAGTATTCAATACAAGGGGGAAGTTCCATTTGAAAAGTCTGTAGAAGTCCTCAAAGACTATTTCGCTCTTATATTCCCAACCAAATTTTATACAGAAGGAATACCAGGAACAATAATAGATTCATATGCCGCAGGATTACCTGTCATATCATCAAAATGGAAGAGTTTCTCTGATGTGGTTGATGATTGTGAAACAGGATTGGGATATGATTTTGGTAATTTCCACGCACTAAAAGAATTACTGGTTGAAATTTTCCAAACCCCCACAATAATATCATCATTACGTAAAAACTGTTTGGTGAAAGCAGAAGATTATTTACCTCAAAATGCAATTGGAGTATTATCGTTAAAATAAATTATATATGAAAATATTTTTAAGACCGATCACAGAGAATGATGGAGCGAACATTGTAAAATGGAGGAACTCGAATAAGGTTAAGAACCATTGTATGACAAAGGCACCCATTACATTGGAGTCTAATCAAAAGTTCTATAGGGATAATGTCCTAACTGGTAAATACAGGCAGTTTATAGTAGAGCGTATCGAAGAGGAAACGGGGTTGGTATCATATCCCATTGCAACCGTTTATCTTAAAGATATAGATAATGAGAATAAACGTTGTGAATTATGTGTGTTTACCAGTGACGATGTAGAATGGCAAGCAGAAGGCCAGTCAATTGCTATCAAGATGCTTGTTGACAAAGCCTTTGAAGAGTATGATATGCATAAGGTGTATTCATACGTATTTTATAAATACAGTGATGAAGTGGACTTGTTGAAGAGTGCAGGCTTTTCCGTGGAGACCATCCTCAAAGAGGAAGCTTTGAACGAAAGCGGACAGTTTGAGGACGTAGTAAGATTGAGTGTTTTTAAAAACCAATAAAGTATGATAACCGTTCACATGATGGGCAATATTGGTAACCAGCTGTTTATCTATGCATTTGCCCGAGCGCTACAGTTAGAATATAAACAGCCGATGCTGATAGACCTGAAAGGGTTGAAACGTGGCTACTATTCAGCCAACTACAAATTGGACCAGTTTGTTCTAAATGATGATATAGTATATGGTATCGAGAATCTTGGATTATTGTCAAGACTCAAATATAAGATTACCTCCAATATTTATCACCTTCAGCACTACTATTATAGGTATAAGAAGCACCAGATGTTTCACCCAGCCAGCATTTGCAAGTTCTGGGAAAAACGTGGTTGCTATTATAATACCAATCACGATTATTTCGAGTATGACCATGATGGACATATAAATAAGTATGTGTATGGGTATTTCCAGTGTGAGAAATATTTCCATAAATATGAGAAACAATTACGGGAAGACCTGAAGGTGAAAACACCTATGACTGACTATGAAAAAGAAATCATAGGAAGGATGAAGGCTGAAAACTCTGTCGCAATTAGCATCAGGGCTAGTAAGGCATTTGACAATCCGAAGGTGACAGATAACCTTAATTTAGGATTTATAGATAAGGATTTCTATTATCGTGGAATGGATGAGATAGCAAAGCGAGTAAAGAATCCTTCTTTCTATATTTTTGCAGATGATATGGAAATAGTTAAGAACGAATACCAGTTCCCCTATCCTGTAACCTACGTAACGCCACCAGATTCAGCAACGGGCATTCGATTGATGTACAGTTGCAAGCATTTTATTATCACAAACAGTACGTTTGCGTGGTGGGGTGCCTATTTAGGAGAATATCCGGAAAAGTTTGTCGTGATGTCGGATGTGTGGGATCGCTTTGGACCACTCCGCAACGAAATATACGAAGGTTTTAATAATCCCATTAAACTAAGTGTAGAATTTTTAACAAAATAACAATATATAATTTATTTTTAAATATGATTAATGTTTATCAGCCTACATTAGGAAAAGAGGAGTTGGCTGCCCTCGACAAAGTGTTTGAGTCGAATTGGCTTGGTAAAGGCAAAAAAGTAGCAGAGTTTGAAGAGAAATATGCAGAGCATATCAAGTCTTCAAAAGATTTGGTGTTGACAACTAATTGCTGCAGTGAAGGACTGTTTTCTTCTATGCATCTTCTTGATATTAAACCTGGTGATGAAGTAATTGTTCCAACCATAAGTTTCATTGGAGCAGGTAATGCTGTTTGTAATTGTGGTGCCAAAATGGTTCTTTGTGACGTAGATCCACATACATTAAATGCGCGTGCGGAGGATATTGAAAAGGTGATTACTCCTAAAACGAAGGCATTATTGCTTTTGCATTATGGCGGTATTCCTTGCGAGATGGATGAGATTATGGCTCTCTGCAATAAGCATAATATTAAGGTGATTGAAGATGCCGCAGCAGGCGTATGTTCATTCTATAAAGGTAAAGCAGTAGGAACTTTTGGCGACATGGGGATGTGGTCGTTTGATGCCATGAAGATCTTGGTATGTGGTGATGGCGCTATGCTTCACTTCAATACCCCTGAACTTCGTCATAAGGCAGACCGTTGGCTATATTTTGGCCTTGAAACCAAGAGCGGCTACGAGAATAGTGTTGCTCAGAAATGGTGGGAATTTGATATATCATGTTTTGGCCATCGTGCTATTATGAATGATATAACAGCAGCTATGGCACTGGAACAGTTGAAGAAATTACCCATGTTCATGGAGAAGAGAGCCGTGGTTCACAACTTCTATAATGAGAACTTGAAACAGTTCGACTGGATTGAATTGCCACCAGCATTGCCTGACTATGTAGAAACATCTTATTATTTCTATCATATCCAGATTAAGAATGGTAAGCGTGACCAGTTTGCCAAGTTCTTGCGTGAGAATGGCGTTTATACAACTTATCGTTATTTCCCACTACACAGAGTTCCAGGTTATGGAGTAACGGGTATCTTCCCCAATGCTGACTATGCTGCAGACCACACATTGAATCTCCCTATTCATCAAACTATCTCTCAGCATGATCTTGAATATATACTTGAAAAAGTGAAAGAGTTTGATATGAAATATTGCAAATAAAAAACATTTTTAACTGGCAGTCCAGGTAGTTCATTATGAATGTGGTTCAATACCACCTGCCAGTTCTATATATATTTTTTATGGATAACAAAGAACCAAAAAACAACGGGTGGTTATTGCCTTTATTCTTTAAATTGACACATCCCAGTGTAAAAAAAGAAGATATTCCATATTATTGGAAACGGTCGGTATTGACAGAGATTTGGCATCTAATTCGCAAGGGAATTTGTCAGAATATAGCCCCTAATTGTGTCTTAACTCCGGTCCGAAAAGGATTGTATAGGCTTTGTGGATTTAAAATAGGGAAGGGTGGTTTTATTGGAATGAAATGTTATTTTGACGACCTTTGCCTCGAAAAAATGGAGGTTGGCGATAATGTCACAATAAGTTATGGAGTGTATTTCGCTTCTCATGGTCCTAATCAAGGACATAACAGAATTATTATTAAGGACGGGGCTTATATAGGGATGCGCGCATGTATTACTGCACGACATGATCTTGTTATTGGAGAGAATGCTGTAGTAGGTGCCATGAGCCTTGTTAATAAGTCGGTTGAGGATGGTATGACAGTGGTTGGTGTACCAGCGAAACCTTTGGCAAAGAAGTCATAAGTTCAATCTTTTTTATTAATGAAAGACTACGGATTAATATCTGTTATAATGCCGAGCCACAATTGCAGTGAGTATGTAGAAGAAACCATCTGCAGTGTACAGGCTCAAACCTATCAGAATTGGGAGATTGTCTTTGTGGACGATTGTTCTACGGACGATACCTTTAAACGGGTATCGAAATTACGGGAGAAGGAGCTGCGCATTAAGTTATTCCAGAATGATAAAAATAGTGGTGCTGCTGTATCTCGGAATCGTGCTTTACGTGAAGCTAAAGGCCGTTGGATCGCTTTCCTGGATAGTGATGACTTGTGGGAACCTGAGAAGTTGGAGAAGCAGGTGAAATACATGGAGGAAAGAGGGTATGCTTTCAGCTATACGGGATATCAGGAAATGGACTCAGAAGGGAAGTTGACAGGTGTTGAAGTGTCTGGCCCAAAGCATGTGACGAAAGCTGGGATGAATGCTTTCTGCTGGCCGGGGTGTCTGACTGTAATGTATGACCGAGATAAGATTGGACTTATTCAGATTGAGGATATCAAGAAGAATAATGACTATGCCATGTGGCTGAAGGTGTGCCAGAAGGCAGATTGCTACCTATTGCCTGAGGTCCTGGCAAAGTACCGTCGTGGGCGGAGTGGTTCTGTGAGTTCACATGGTATTACCACTATGATAAAATGGCATTATAAATTGTTCCGTGATGCGGAAAAAATGGGGGTGATACTATCGCTGTGGCATACTGGAGTAAATCTCGTTTGTGGTTTCTACAAAAAACTCAAATATGTGAAACACGTATGATAGGACAGAATCTTTTCCTCCTTTTAAAACTTGGCATAGAAACGGCAGATGCTCATGACGGGGAGTTCGAACCGTTACTTGTGCTGTCGATGGAGCAATGGCGGGAGCTGATGGACCTAGCCACAAGGCAAGGTGTGGCTTCTATTGCAATAGACGGTGTACAACGGTTGTATGAGACATACGGGAAGGGGATAAAGGTTGCAAGTGAAGCACCTGTTGAATGGTCTCAATGGGTAATTGAGTGCACAGGCATATTGACGCAGTATGAGCAGTTTAGTTTGGCGCAACGAAAGGTTATCAGTGGTTTGTCAGAGATATGGGCGAAGGATAGCATTAGGGTGATGGTGTTTAAAGGTCAGGCTAATGCATCCTTTTATCCTGTGCCAGAGCATAGGGCAACTGGGGATATAGATTGCTGGCTATTTGGCGATGCTGAGAAAGGCGATTCTCTAATAAAAAAAATGGGTGCCATTGTTGATAACAGTTGGTATCGCCATTCAAAAATTATTTATAATGGTGAAACATTAGAAAACCACCGAGTACTAAGTCACACCAGAGGGAGTAAGCGTAAGAAAGAGATGGAAAAAGAGCTTGTGGCTCTACTTGATTCAGCAAACCTGTCAAAGATTAATGGATGTGGCGAAGCCTTATTGCCTCCAGCACAGTTTAATGCTCATTTTCTTTTATATCACGCTTTGCATCATTTCTTGTCGGAAGGATTGAGAATTAAACAAGTTCTGGATTGGGCTATGTTTCTCAAAGCTGAGCAAGATAATGTTGATTGGAATACGTTTAACGAGTTTTGTGAGAAATATCGATTTGAAAGGTTTGCAGCTGTGATGAACCATATAGCTAACACTTATTTTGCTGTGGAACTGAAATGCCCGGGTATTATAACTGATGAAACATATTCGAAAAAGGTGATAGAATCGACATTGTATGATGACGACTATCTGTTTAATTCCGGTAAGGGTAATTGGACTGTTCGTTGGTTGTTAGTAAAGAATATGCTCACACGTGACAGGTGGAAGTACCTTGATGTAGCTCAGGAGAATGTTTGGAAACATTTATGGGAAAATGTTAAAGGGTATCTAAAAGATAAAGACTGAAATAGCTATGTTTATTAAATGGATATTTGATAGGGTGACGGCTTTGATAGGATTGTTGGTTTTATGGCCGGTGCTGCTGATTGTGGCGGTGTTGGTGAAGGTGAAGATGCCAGGAGGGCCTGCCTTCTTTGTGCAGAAGCGAGTGGGCAAGGACGGGCGGTTGTTTGATTGTCATAAGTTCCGTACTATGACGGTGAAGCATAATGGTAGCACTGTGAGTGTGGCGGGCGACAGCCGCATAACGCCGCTGGGCGCGAAACTGCGGCATTGGAAACTTGATGAACTTCCTGGGCTATGGGATGTGTTGATTGGCAATATGAGTTTCGTAGGGCCCCGTCCTGACGTGCCAGGCTATGCAGACAAGCTGCAAGGCGATAATCGCGATGTGCTGAAGCTACGTCCTGGTATCACAGGTCCCGCTACGCTGAAATATCGGCTGGAAGATGAGTACCTCGCGAATGCAAGGACTCTGGCTTACGGCTTACAACTTACGGCTTATGGTATTTCAAAAGAAGAGTTGGAAAAGATGAGTGACCAAGAAATCGCGGTATGGTATAATGATAATGTGATATATCCTGATAAGGTGCGATTGAACTGCTATTATTACCGGAATTATTCTTTCATCAAGGACATACAGATGATTCTCTGTACCGTCCTTGGAAGGAACGTGAAATATGCCGGAGAAGTGATATGAAGATAATAGACCAGTCTTTATTGGATGAGGTGTCAGAAAAGGCCAAGGAATCACCAAGGCTGAGGATGAACTATAATTTCCACCAAAGCCTTGATGAGAAATGCCATAGATTCCTTAATGCAGTGGAGCCAGGAACAGAAGTTCCTATACATAGGCACCCTACGAAGGATGAGTCATTCGTCTTGTTACGAGGGAAAGTGCGGGTAACTACTCATAATGATGATGGATCAATAAAAGAGAGTATTGTTCTGAATCCTGACGAAGGGCTTTATGGCGTGGATATCCCCAAAGGTATGTGGCATAAGGTGGAGTCTTTGGAGTCAGGCAGCTGTTTCTTCGAATGCAAAGAGGGGCCGTTCGTGCCACATGAGGAAGAAGGGATTCTTACGGTAAAATAGTTTTTGATGGCAGAACTGTTTTGTCAGTATCTGATAGACTTATATCAATCAGTGCCACAAGAGGTATATGAGGGTTTACTCTCTGTTTTTTGCCTTGGGGCTGTGGTGATAATCGCATTTAAGGGATTTTGGAAAGGATGGAGATATGTAGCGGGATTACTGCTGACTGAGTATATTGCTCTGCTGTATTGTTCAATGGTGATATGCCGACCATATTCTGAAGAAGCAGGGCATGACTTTACTCCCTTTTGGAGTTATGCAGCCATACAGGAAGGGAGAATAGAACTGATACCTGAGAATGTGATGAATGCGGTGGTGTTTGTGCCTGTGGGAATACTCTTGGGTTCATTGTTAAGGGTTAAGGGTTCATGGTTGATTGCACTGGCTGTTGGAATGGGAATTTCCATATCTATTGAGACGAAGCAGTATTTCTTTCATAGAGGGTTTGCAGAGACGGATGATGTGATGCATAATACCATTGGATGTTTGATAGGGTATGGAATAATAAGTTTGATTAGAAAGATATAAAAAAAATAAGATAATGTCAGAAAGAAAGAGAATTTATCTGTGCCTAGCGCACATGAGCGATGAAGGACTAGAACAAAAGTACATAAAGGAAGCCTTTGATACCAACTGGGTAGTGCCATTGGGACCGAATGTGAATGGGTTCGAGAAAGACTTGGAATCATTCGTCGGTCAGGATAAGCGTGTGGTTGCACTAAGTGCGGGAACGGCTGCGGTGCACCTGTCGTTAATTGCCTGTGATGTGAAGCCTGGAGATGAAGTGATAGTGCAGAGCTTTACGTTCTGTGCTTCCAGTCATCCTATTACCTATCTGGGCGCGACACCAGTGTTTGTGGATTCAGAGAAAGAAACGTGGAATATGGATCCAGAACTGCTGGAGGATGCTATTAAGGATAGAATCGCCAAGACAGGCAAGAAACCTAAGGCTATCGTGCCTGTGGCATTATATGGTATGCCGTATCGGATTGACAGAATTATGGAAATTGCGGATAAGTATGGAATTCCTGTGGTTGAGGATGCGGCTGAAGGATTTGGATCGAAGTTTAATGGTCAGGTGCTGGGTACGTTCGGCAAGTATGGCGTGCTGTCGTTTAATGGCAATAAGATGATTACGACTTCCGGTGGTGGCGCCTTGATTACAGCCAATGAAGATGAGTGGCGTGAGATAATGATGTATGCTACTCAATACCGTGAGAGTTATCCTTACTATCAGCACGAGAAGATAGGTTTCAACTATCGGATGTCGAATATTTGTGCTGGTATTGGTCGTGGACAGATGACGGTGGTGAATGACCATATTGCGCACCACAAGCACGTGCAGGCTCTGTATGAGGAGCTGCTGAAGGATGTGAAGGGCGTGACTGTACACTGTCAGCCCACCACGGGCGAGTACGACTCGAACTACTGGCTGTGCACCATCACGCTGGATCCTTCGCTGAAGATTAAGGGTCAGGAGAATGCCTACAAGACCATCGTGACAGGTGCCGTGGGCGGTGCAGCAGGTGTGATTCACGCTGCTTCGAGTGCTACCACCGACTGTCAGCCAAATGCCAATGTGGAAGCCATGCGTGTAGCACTCGACAAAGCGCAGATAGAAGCACGTCCTGTATGGAAACCCATGCATAAACAGCCTTGCTATAAGGATGCTCCTGCATATGTGAATGGCGTGAGCGAAGCAATATTCAAAGTGGGAATGTGCTTGCCTGCAGGGCCGTACGTCAGCGATGATGATGTGAAGTATATCGTTGATACCATCAAGGAAAGCATCATTGGATGAAAAGCCTTTTGATATCCATCAGGCAATTCTGTAGTTACTTGTTTGTACCTCAATGGGGTAAAAATAAGGAATAATACAATGGATAAGTATCAATATCATATTTTCAGCCCATATAGGGTTTGCCCTTTGGGAGCACACGTTGACCACCAGCATGGCTTGGTGACAGGCTTTGCCATAGATAAGGGCGTTGATCTGTGGTTTAATGTAAATGACTGTCAAAAGTCAAAGGTCGAAGGTAATAGGTCATGGCCGGAGACTCATGTGCATCTGGAGTCGAGAACCTTTGAAGGAATTGTTGATTTTGAGATTGACAAGCCATCACAGGTGCGTGACTATATGTGGGGCGACTATGCGCGTGGCGCGAAGTATGCTCTGCGCAAGCGCTTTAAATTGACTCGTGGTATTACAGGTGTAGTGCAAGGCTCGCTACCTGTAGGTGGACTCAGCAGTTCTGCAGCTGTGCTCATTGCGTACGTAATGGCTTTCGCCAAGGCAAATGATATTACATTGGCTCCCTTCGAGATAGTGAAGATTGCCAGTGAGGCTGAACGAGAGTATATAGGACTGAACAATGGTCTGCTAGATCAGGCTTGTATAGCATTGGGTAAGAAGAACCATCTGCTGATGCTGGACTGTGAGAGTGACGAATATCGTGTTATCCCCAAGCCTGCAGAAATGCCG
>OCVV011264480.1_pt1 | contig 26558 bp, 26 predicted proteins | sample 1539721 | NCBI WGS metagenome assembly OCVV01 (sample SAMN02144230, study PRJEB22623) | gut metagenome | biome: sheep rumen | host: Ovis aries | place: New Zealand | reverse complement strand
ACATTGTGAACAACAAAGCAGTTATCAAAAGTAACTGTTACATAAGCACGGAGCTTACCTTCGTCCTCAACCTTTCTAATTCTCAATTCGGTAATCTGCATAAATCTACCTCCGCAAAATTACATGGCAAAACTATAATCTTATACAGTCCGCGCCAATTTACAGTTCCAAGAACCTGTCAGCTCCTGCACTGCAGATTCAGCCTCTTGCCTAGAAGTGAATACCCCAAAAACTGTGGAACCCGAACCTGACATTTCGGCATAATCACAGCCAAGGTTTCGTAAAGCCTCAATTGCACGCCCTATCTGTTCATATTTTGCAGAAATAACAGGCGTAAAAGTATTAATAAAAGTCCATTTCTCCGGCGGCCTTCTGTAAATTAACTCTAGCTCATCAAATTCAGGACTTACCAAAACATTCCCACGGGTAAAAGCTTCATCTACAAGAGCATACGCCTCTTTGGTAGATGAACTTACCTTAGGAAATACCATCACAAGGAATAAGTTTTCTTCTGGTTTAATATCACGCACATTCTCGCCGCGTCCCGAAACAAGGGCACAACCGTGACCTTCATCGTCGCAATGCATAAAGAAAAATACGTCGCTGCCTGTCTTGGAGGCAACGTAATCCAGCTGCTCATAAGAGAGCCTTATTCCACAAAGCTTTTCCAGCACCCGAACAAGAGCTGCTGCATCGGAAGATCCACCTCCAAGTCCTCCACCTGAAGGTATCCCCTTTTTCAACAAAACGCTGACAGGAGGAACTTCTGTGCCTGCAACCTCACAAAAAGCACTGTAAGCCAAAGTCAAAGTATTTTTTTCCGGCAGTTCCATTGAATCACATCTTACAGAACAACCATTACCGTCTGTAACAGTCACTGTAAGTTCATCAAAAAGATCTACAGTTTGAAAAATACTTTCAATTCCGTGAAAACCGTCATCACGTTTTTGCAGAACACGTAGCCCAAAATTCACCTTAGCATACGCTCTGGCAGATAATTCACGATTCATATAATAATTATACCCTACTTTACCGAGTAGTCAAATATTTTCGTTCTGATAAAAAAATACAATTCTAGACTCATATAAAACTTTTATGCACTTCCGCTGCGTCAGAACATAAGCTGCGGTTGGGCGTAAGTGGTATCCGACTCGCCTCTGGCTCGCGAACGCCCAAATGCAGCTTATGTTCTACTCCGCTCGCGTGCATAAAAGTTTTATAAAGGAAAGTGTTTTATCAGAACGAAAACATTTGACGTTATTTTACAGCGATTTCAAAAGAAACGTGCAATTTTCTAAGAGATTACTACTAAATTCTATTTACTTTTTAGGCCTTATGAATTATATTGTTTGACGGTGAGTTTAAAAAATAGACAGTATCAATGACAAAAAAATATGCGGGGTTTTTTATGTCTGCTGATTCAGAATTTGAAGAATTAAGTTTGTCTTTTTCATACGGCGATGATTTCGACGATGAATATGATGAAGATTTCGATGACGACTTCGACGATTACGAAGAAGACGATGAAGCTCTTGATGAGTTTGATGATGATGCAGACTTATACTACGACGACGTATTCAAGGAAGAAGAGGACGTAGACGAACCATACGACGACGTTGAAGAAGAAGACGGCTACGGCGCATATCGCGACAGATTTCAGGAAGAGGAATAGATTGCTTCGCTACGCTTGCAATGACTCGTCATTGCAAGGAGCCCAACAGAACGACGCGGCAATCCACTATCACAACGAATTCAAATCCACTAATTCATATCCACTATCAAGTAATGCACTGATTAGCAGTGCCATGTATTTATATAATGGTCGTGAATGATTACTCTGTGAAAATCCACCGACAACAGAAACTACTCCACCGTTAGTTTTTTCTAAACCAAGTAAAAATTTCTTTATCAGTTTTTCCGGATCCATATCAGGATTATTAAACTCTGAAACATCACTACAAGGATTCACATAAGTATATCCGGCATTTCCACCGTAGGTAATTATATCTGGAGTTGTATCATAATATGGTGCGTGCCAGAAAAGTGTAAGCTCTGTTTTTGTACAGTCATAAAACTCATCTTCATTGCGGGCAAGACCACGACGAACAAAATCTTCATTGATTACAAAACTATTTTCCGTAAGATTTGCAGTTGTAAAGAACATAGAAGCACACAAATGCCCGTTAGTTACAATCTGTCTTGTCTCAGCCGGATAGCGTCGAATGAATTCTCCATTTATAAAGAAGCTTCCCTTGGCGTTAAACTTTTTGAGTTCCGAAAGAATCAATGGAAGTCCATCTGCATTATCATAAAGTTCAAAAGCAAGTGCAACCTTTTTCTTTTCAACGGCCTTTTTAGCACTTTCCTTATACAATGGAATTGTTACAGCCTTTTTACTGAGAGAACGAACGTAAAGTGCGTTATCATAATTCTTATTCTGGGTTGTTCCAATAAATACACGATAACGACCATTCTGCTTTACCGGCTCAATTGCCTTAGTTACTTCAGTTTTTGCCCAGGTCTTTTTGACTGCATCAAACTTATAGAAGCTGGCATTTCCTGTATCTGCAACAATTGAATTATCAGCTGTATCCCAATAACCTGCGGTAACAGAAGAAAGCGTAATTGTATCAGCCTGATTTGTAATGATATTCCAGAGGCGTACACTTTTTTCGCCGCCTACATAAAGATTATTATCATCAGTCCAGATTGCAGAAACGACCTTTTCACCAGTAAGTACTGCAATACGCTTCCAGGTATTTATATCATAAACATAAACTGTAGAACCTGCAAAAAACATTACCTTAGTTCCGCTTGGAGAAAGGAATGGCTTTCCGGAATCTTCAATCAAAAGAACCTGTTTCGCAAATGAATCGAGTTTATAAACAGCACCGTGTTCTTTAATTCCATCATAAGGAAGTTTTTCCTGCCAGAGAACAGGTTTTCCAGATGCATCCCAGAAAATGTAAGAGGCAACTAACGAAGCGTTTGATTCTGTATAAGGACGTGAATAAATTACATCCATGTAATCACAGGAAGCACTGCGAACTACAAGGTAAGTAAACAGTCGGCCGTTTTGAGTTACAACGGCAGAAGTAACTTCGTTATTACAGGTAAACTTATCAGTAAGCGGGTTAAACTGGAAAGGAAGTCGGCCCATAGGCTTTCCCTGTCCTATAATCCCAGAATAAAGTCCGAGTGTATAAAGCTCTTTTGTATTGATTTTATAGAGAAGATAATCGTCTACATAAGCAAGATATTTTGAAGAAGCCCAGTAAACAGAATTAATAGATCCTCTTCCTACCTTTCGGTAGCGTTCGTCTATTTCAACTCCACGAAGTACAGCATCCGGATTACAGAAGTAAACTGAATTCTTTTTTTCATAAACGACAATAGAACTATCCGGCGACCATTTTACAGGAAGATCTTCATAAGAATTCAAAACACCTTCACAAAGAACACTGCTCTTACCAGTTTCTGTGCTTACGAGCATCAGGTTACCGGAGAATACAGATGTACGTTCTATGCGACAAAAATATTTTCCGTTGGGGCTTACTGCATAAGGTACAACTGGAACAATATTTTCCGGAATTTCTTCACACTTTTCTATCCAGATAAGTTGACCTGCTTTTTTTGAGTAACGGGCAATTCCATATCTGTTTCTTATCTGAAGTACATCACCACCAGAAAGAAGTTCCATCTGTTCCGGATAACAGGTAATAACCTCAGGTGCCTGCTCAGATTTACCATCTTTTAGAACAGTCCTAAAAAGAGATTTATACGGACTGGTTCCAACCATATTATGACGAACGGTAAAAAGAATCTCATCGTTAAGATTCAAATCCGGATTCCCAAAGGAAGTTCCGGCTACCGCTGAAAATGAGATAAGACTGATTACCAGACACAGAATTGCGAGTTTTTTCATTTATGCATCTCCGCACTTAATACAAGGATGGAAAGTTCATGCTCAAGCGAATCAAGTTGTTCTTCCATCTTTTCTATCTGATTATAACGCTTTTGGAATTGTTTTTCCTTAAATTCTGCATAACGAAGTTTTGCGCTATCATCTTCTTCTTTCTGAACACGAGAATAGCCACACCACGGGCAATAATAAAATCTTTTATCAATTAATTTTCCACAACCACCGCAGATACACATATTAACCTCTATTTAAGCACCGACATCGGGTCTACTAATTTTCCGTTTTTATATACTGTAAAATGAAGATGTGGGCCGGTTGAATATCCGGTTGAACCAACAAGACCAATTCTGGTTCCCTGGCTCACCCACTGTCCTTTACTTGCTATTATTTTAGACATATGAGCATACAAAGTCTGATATCCGTTTCCATGATCAATAATTACATAGTTTCCATAAACACGGTTAATACCAGTTGTTGTAACTCTTCCGCTCATTGCTGCAAGAATCGGAGTTCCTGTAGGACAGGCCATATCAGTTCCTGTATGGAAAGATTTAACTCCTGCAATCGGATCAATTCTATAACCATATGGAGAAGACCAGCGGAACTTAGCAGAAATCGGCATACGGAAAAGTTCACCCATTGCATTTCGCAAAGAACTTGCATCCATTGCAGCCCCTGGTAAAAAGAGCTGCTGGCCTGCAGTTAAAGTTTCACTTGTAAGCTCATTCACATCCAGAAGCTGTTCCAGGCTGATTTTATATTTACCTGTAATGCTGTTTAAGCTGTCGCCTTTTTTTACAGTATAGATAATTCCATCAATTGAAGGAATTTTAAGTTTCTGCCCTGCAGCAAGCTGACGAACGTTTCCAATATCATTTACAGAAATCAAAGTTGAAATGTTAGTTAAACCAAACTTTTTAGCAATTCCGCTGATTGTATCTCCGGAACGAACCTTATAAGTCTGATAGCTTACTGGCTGAGTAAAATTAAAACTCTTTGGAGATATTTCAACATCTAAAAGATTTCCAGATTCATCATAATCAACTGTTCCGGCAAGAGCAAATTTCGACATGAGTTTATTAAGATTTTCAATATCAGCTCCACCATCACTTGCAAGCAAAACCGGACCTGTATGATTTATATGATGCTCTACCAGCCGTAAAGTTCCAAACAACAAGGTTGCAGCAGCAACTACACTAAAAGCTATAATGAGAATCCGTTTTCCATTATCTTTTACAAAGTCACCGGCATCTGTTATAGAACTTCCTACAGTTTTAAAAAATGTACGGAAGTTTACAGGCTTACGCACCTCTTGTGCCCTAAAGCTTCGCAAATCGGTTGAAAAAACATTTGATGTCAAAGAGGCAGAGCGGACTTTTGAAGGCCGTCTCCACTGGATTTCCGGCAGAGAAAAAACTCTTCTGCGGGAGTCATCCTGAACGTAACTTATTATTTCCATGCTTCAAGTATCGGAAAATAATAAGGGGTGGTTTAGGAAAATAAATTCTGGTCAGAAATCATATAAATAAATTCCTCACAGAGAGCACTGAGGGCACAGAGGTCATTGAGGAGCCTTTGTTTTTGCCAAAGATAGTTTTTAATTGTTAAAGGTATTCTGTTAGAAATGGAAATTCTTTCAGGAAATTTTGTTGAGGAAAGTTATTGATTAACTGATTGAGTTCGCAAATCTGATTTTTTGTAAGTTCAGAATTGGCTGAGGCCGCAATCTTTAGGAAAGCTTGTTTTCGCGTTACTGCGGATGGACGACTTAACAACGAATCAAGAGAAGCCACATTTATGCCCGGCACAGCTAATCCGTGAGGTCCGAGTGTATAAGTTTTTGTTTCCGGGCACGAAGCGAGTCGGGCTTCGAACCACCAGGCAAACATTTTCATGCGGCTGTCGGTAAGGACTGGAGAGCCGGTATAGTCGCGGCCAGTTGTAGCATTTGCACTGTATAGAGCGCCGGCGGTAAATTTGTCGGGACTCGAGAGGCGGCTGGAAAGAGTGTGCCAGGTTTGTTCAGCAGAGCTTCCTTTTATATGAGTCTGTTTACCTGGGAAGGCGAAGTCTAAACCGGCGACAAAGATTTCGCGGGCTCCCGCTAAGCGGGCAAAGTTCCACGCACTTGAGGCCACGGAACCGCCGGTGCCGAGGTCGCCTGGTGTGAGACGGAGTTTTGATTGCGTAAACGCGCCGATTGGGAATTGTGAGGCGCATAATAAGAGGTTGCGGCACTCAAAACGAAAAACAGACGAATACGCACTAACTTCCGTAATTAAAATACTTTCAGAAGCACGTAAGCCTGCAATATGTCTATAAGCCCAGAACTGAGAATCCGTCAATATTACAAAATCAGGCTGAACTCCATATCTTAAAAGTGCACGCAAGGCAGTTTCCACACAAACCGTTACGCAGCGTTCCTGTAATTCTTTAACATAAGGAAGAATCGTTTCAAGCGAAGGTCCCGCACCAATAATCAAAAACGGAAGTGTATTTCCCTCATCATCAAAAGCCTTATTTTCAAGACAACTCACAAATCCACGTTTTTTAAACTGTTCAAGATTCTTTAAACTGTTTCTACACCACAATCTGCCAAATTTACGCAAAGTTGCTGCATTAATTTCGTTCTTTCTTTGATTTCGCTTTATTATGGAACGAACTGTATCAAAATATACGGCTGCATGAGCTGTAAAGGCCGGAATATCAAAAAAATATGCATCCGAAACACCAGTCTCACCAATATTTACTTTTGAACCATCTTCAAGCAGTGGCAAAACAGATTCCGCAGGAGCCCCAACTGCAATTATAAGTTTTTCAACTTCAAATACTGGAGTCCAGTCGAGCACTGCCATGGCGGCATAAAAATGCGCAACATCCGGTTCTATAATTACAAGCCGAGGTGATACGTCTTCACTCTGAATGATTTTCTTAGCGCACTCAATAACATGATAACCAAGCCCGAATCCATAAAAGACTATTGCAGATTTTGCAAAAACTTCGTCACGTCCAACTGCTCCAGAAGCTTCTCTCTCTGGATTATAGGCAGAGTGCAGTCTTACCCCGCCCTCGCTTGCAGTAATCATTCCATTTTTTGCATTTTCGAGTTTCCAGAAAGATTCGGGTGGCACAGGCTGGGAACCTGTCATTTGAGCTAACTGTGGAAATCTTTTTTGGAAGGCGGAAAAGTTTTTATTCCAGATTGAGTTCAATTACCATGTTCTCCGTAACTGGCGTTCCTGGTTCCGGGCTTTGACTTGTTACCCAACCGCTTCCATTTATATTCAGTTTAATATCTTTTCTTTCCATAAGTGGTAAAAGTTCACGCTTTGATTTTCCTGTAAAATCCGGAACTACAGAATCAATTTCAACTCCATGAGAAGAAGAAATTGTTATAACTCCACTGTGTTCAAGAGAAGCAGCGCCGCCGCGGCTCATACCTAAATGGTCAATAATAATATCTGCGGCTTCACCAATTACAGGTGCAACAATACGTCCACCATAAGTTTCACCCTTTGCCTTTTCAACAACGATGTACAAAACAATCTGAGGGTCATCAACCGGGAAAATTGCCATACAACTTGAAAGGAAGTCTGTATCACTATAACCGCCGTGAACCTTATCTGCCATTTGAGCAGTACCAGTTTTTACACCAATATCAACATCGCGGAGATTTGCTCTGGAACCAGTACCACTTTTGGCAGTTGTTTCCATACAGCTCAAAATATAATCTGCAGTATTCTTTGAAAAAACTCTGGATTTATATTGTGGCTCGTGCTCGTAATAAATTGTTCCATCTTTATTTGTAATCTTATGAATAAAGGTCAGCTGAACCGGAACTCCACCATTTCCAATTGAAGTTGCAGCCTGAACCATCTGTAAGGCAGAAACACTGATTTCCTGTCCAATTGCAATTGTAGGTTTTGAACGCGCAGACCAGGTACTGCTGGTATTATCTTTTACCAGCCCCGAAGTTTCTCCCGGAAGCTCTACTCCAGTTCTTGAACCAAAGCCAAGCATACGGATTCGGGTCATAAATTCATCTTCACTGATTCTGTCACTTATCTGTCCAAGTACATCATTGCAGGAATAACGCAAACCATCTTTTGGAGTACACCAGCCGTGATGTTCAAGACACTTGATTCTTATTGTCTCTCCACTTGCCAGTCGTTTTTCATACATTCCATCGCAAAGGAAAGAATCATTTGGAGAAATACCATGCTCGTCGTAAACAATTCCAACTGTAAAAATCTTAAATACAGAGCCCGGTTCATAAGCTGTCATTGCCGGACGGTCAACTTTCGATTCTATAGAAGAAAAACCATATTCATTCAAATCTGCAGAAGGAAGACTGATATATGAAAGAACTTCGCCGGTAGTACAATCTGCAGCAATCAGCATCATACTTTCTGCCTGAGTGTCATTCATTGTCTTATGTGCAATCTGTTCAAGTTTATATTGAAGATTTGCATCAATACTCAAAAAAACATTGCGTCCCTGCAAAGGTTCACCGTTTTCATCTGTACCAGTTGGTGATAAAACTGATTGCTGTGAAAACTCAATCCCGGCCAATCCTTTTCCATCATCGCCCATATAACCAATCAACTGAGATGCTAAATCATGACTTGGATAATTGCGACCAGGGATTTTTTCATAGCTTACAAAATTGTAACCGCGTTCATCAGTAAGAGATTTCAGAGGCTCATACATTGACTGCGAAATCTTTTTCTTAAGATAAACAAAACTTCTATTTAAACTCAAAAGACTGACTACATCTTCAGGAAGCATATCAAGAAGTGGTGCTACATCTTCTGCAAAACGTCTTTTTAGTTTTTCGTTATCGCGTATGTTTTTTACAGAAACCCCGACATGATAAAAATTTGTCTGCACAGCGAGCGGAAAACCAGAGCGGTCTACAATCGAGCCACGTTCTACAGGCGGCATATTTTGAGCAACCGGAGTAACAGGTTGAAGAGAAAGTTTAGCGTATGTAAATAGAAGAACCAGAAGACAGAGTGCGCAACAGATAAAAAAGAAAATTGTCTGCTTTGGTCTGAAGAATTGATTCACAATAAATTTCCACCCGTAGATATTGTAAACCTATTTTGATTAAATTTCAACGTGACAAATACGGCATTGAATGCAAGTGATTAAATATGGAATTGAATACAAGTGGAGCTATATATAAAAAGACATCTATACGTTCGCCCTCGCTCGTGCAAAAAGCCCCCTGCCAACGGGGATGATGTTGTCAGGGGGCTTTTTGCACGACGGGTCGAACTTAAATTGAAGCTAATTATTCTCCAAGAAGATTATCAAGAAGATAACTTGCCATTATTTTCTTCCATGAGAAGTTTTTCAAATCAGCAATTTCAGTTACTTCTGAATAATTTGCATCGTCCCTTAATGGTGTTATTGTACCATTTTGCTTATCAAGAGCAATAAGATTATACATCCAATTCCATTTAGCAGTAGACATCTTGAATGTTTGTTTACCAGTAGAATTAGTATCATCATCTGAATCATCTAGTTCTGTCGATGTTGTATCAGAAAAATTCTTAATTATATACTTGCCTCGAGTTAGCCCAGAAATAACAGGATTTGTATCTACTTCAGTTTTTGCCGTAACAACAACCGTTAATCCAGATTTCATTTTGGCTAGTGCGTCTGAACTTAAATCATCTGCTGAATAACCTGTATCTGAATAGCACATATAAACATACAAATCAGTTTTATCACCATTTTTATTGGTATATTCAACAGTCCGTCTAAACCAAGTATCCTTTGGAGCCGAAAAGGCTTCTTTTAAGTCCCTACATCCCAACAACGTAAGAGTACACAAAATCAAAGCTGCGGCACTTAATATTTTTGTAAATTTCTTCATAATTAATTCTCCTGTCAAAAAATTAAGATAATTAATTATAAATCACGAATTTGCATTTGTCAAAAAAAGGGGCAGTTATGATTCTTTTATGAAGATGGCGTTAAATCATTTCTGCATAAGTAATTCGTTTTTCGAACTTAAAGGCATCCAGGAACTTTTTTGCACGTTCAGTTTTTGGACTTGTAAAGAAATCTTCAGGCTTTGATTCTTCCACTATTACGCCTTCATCAATAAATACAATTCGGTCTGCGACAGCACGTGCAAATTCCAACTGATGAGTTACTATAAGCATTGTGCGGCCTTCTTTAGCAAGATCCATCATTACATCCAGAACTTCGCGAACCATTTCCGGGTCCAGGGCTGCTGTTACTTCATCAAACAAGAGGATTTCGGGATTCATACACAAAGCACGAACAATTGCTACACGCTGTTTCTGTCCGCCACTGAGCTGACGTGGGTATGAATCTTTTTTTTCCAAAAGCCCTACTCTTTCCAAAAGTTTTTCTGCCTGTGCAGTTACTTCTGCCTTATCACGTTTCTGAGCCTTAACAGGTCCAAGAAGAATATTTTTAAGAACAGTAAGATTCGGAAACAAATCATAACTTTGAAAAACCATTCCTATTTTCTGGCGAATCAAATGCATATCATTTTTACGGTTGGAAATTACTTCGCCATCCAAAAGGATTTCTCCGCCTTGGATAGATTCAAGCCCGTTAATACAGCGGAGTAAAGTTGACTTTCCGCAGCCAGACGGACCAAGAATTACAATTACTTCACCCTTATGAACATCAAGAGAAACACCCTTTAAGATTCCACCAGCTTCTTTATATGATTTTACAAGATTGTTGATTTTCAAAAGTGCCATTCTATTCTCCAGTCCTTAGTTTTTGTTTTTCTTTTCAATTTTATCTGCTGCCAGCGAAAGTGGCCAGCAGACAATAAAGTACATAAAAAAGATTAAGCCATAAACTGCAATAGAAGCAGTTGGTATTGTAAGTCTGTTCGCTTCAATAATCTGCTGCCCGATTTTCACAACTTCAATTACTCCGACAAAAACAACAAGCGAAGTTGTCTTTATCATTCTGGTAATAAGATTCATACTTAAAGGCACAAGTCTTTTTACCGTCTGCGGAATAATTATATAAAAGAAAATCTGCCGTTCTGTAAGTCCTATTGCCCTGCCGCTTTCATATTGATGCAAAGGTATAGACTGAAGCGCACCACGTACCAAATCTCCCATTTCGGCAGTTCCCCAAAGTGTAAACACAATGATTGATGCTGCTTCTCCGGAAATTGATATTCCAAACGCATGTGTGACTCCAAAATATGCAAGAAAGAGTAAAACCATCTGTGGCATAATTCTCATAAACTCAAGATAGATTCCACAGATAGTCTTTACAACGCGATTCTTTATATTCATCACAATTCCGAATAAAAAACCGAGTACCAGTGAAAGAGCAACAGAAACTGCGGCAATCCAGATTGTAACTCCAAGTCCTCCGAGCAGACGAACAAAGTTTTTCCCTTTAAAGAGTACGCTGAATGCAGTACTTAGCGCATTAAGCATTTCCGAACTGTCCATAGCGTAACCTCTTTTCTATAAATCTGGATAAAAGTGAAATTGGAAGAAGAATGATAAAATATGCAATAACGAGAAGCAAAAGCGATTCTTCTGTCTTGTAATATAGTCCAATTAAATCCTTTGCAACATACATCAAATCAGCAAGGGCAACTGCACTAAACACTGAAGTTTCCTTAAGCAAAAAGATGATGTTTGCAACCAACCCCGGCACCGAAACCGACAAAGCCTGTGGCAAAACTACATAGCGCACCAGCTGAATTTTATTAAGCCCTACACACATTCCGCTTTCGAGCTGGACACGTCCAACTGTTTCCAGCGAAGAACGGAAGGTTTCTGCCATATAAGAACCGCCCAGGAAAGTAAGGCCAATGATACCACACTGCTCTCCGCTCAATTTTACACCAAGACGAGGCAATGCAAAGTATAAAAAGAATAACTGAATTAAAAGCGGTGTATTTCTTGAAATCTCAATGTACACACGAACAATTAAATTAAGAACAGGGATTTTCCAGTAACGCACGATTGCGCAGAAAATCCCTGTTACAAACGAAAGTATAATTCCAATAAAGCCAATCCGCAGTGTAAGCCAGGTAGCATCCACATAAAGCGGAATGACTTCTTTTATAAAATTAAAATCCATAATCAACTGTAACCCCGAACTTAATTCGGGGTCTCATTATTTTACAGATTTCCGCCTTCTACAACAAGGCTATCTGCATCTGAATCTTTTCCATAAACATCGCGCAAAGTTGCTTCATAGTCTGCATGGAAGAAGTTTTCTTTACCAAGTTCTTTAATTTCGTTATTGAGCCAGTCAAGCAAATCTTTGTTACCCTTCTGAACTGCAGGAGCAATTGCATCAAGACTTCCGATTGAATCTGCACCAGCACCTACTGCAAAGCTTGGATTTTCAATTGCCCAGGCAAGAACTTCTGTATTATCTGTAGAAAGGCCATCTCCACGACCATCAAGCAAAGCGTTGTAAGCTTCAGAATACTGATCAAACTTCAAAAGATTAATCTGCGGATAGTTTTTAGAGAAGTAACTTTCTGCAGTTGTTCCCTTTGCAATAATCAAGGTTTTTCCATTAAGCTGAGCAGGATCTGTTACCAAAGCTGATTTTGGAGAAACAATTCCCAAAGCAACCTTCATATATGGAAGTGCAAAATCTACCTTTTCTGCACGTTCAGGTGTAACTGTGAAGTTAGCAAGTACAAGGTCAACTTTTCCGGTTGCAAGAACTTCTACGCGGGCAGCAGCCTCAACAGGCACATATTTTACCTTTACGCCAAGATCTTTAGCAATGCGGTTTCCAAAGTAAACATCATACCCCTGATATTCACCGTTTTCATCTACATAACCAAACGGTTTTTTATCGCTGAATACAGCAATTTTAATTGTCTTAGACTTTTTGATTTCTGCAACTGTTCGGCCAGTTTTTTTTGCCTTTGCAGAAAGTGGTGATACAGCAGCAAGTGCTACAGCCAATGCTAATGCTTTTACAACAATATTCTTTTTCATATTAATACCTCTTTTTCCATTATTTATTTTGCAGCCTTAAAGCCGTTTTCCAAATCCGCGATGATGTCGTCAATATGCTCAGTTCCAATGCTCAATCGGATTGTACTCTGAGTAATTCCCTGATCAGCAAGTTCAGCATCGTTGAGCTGACTGTGAGTTGTTGTAGCCGGATGAATTACAAGAGATTTTACATCTGCAACATTTGCAAGGAGACTGAAAATCTTAAGATTGTCGATGAACTTCCATGCAGCATCTTTTCCACCTTTAATTTCGAATGTAAAGATTGAAGCACCACCTTTAGGGAAGTATTTCTGATAAAGTGCGTGGTCTGGATGATCTGGTAAAGATGGATGATTTACCTTTTCTACCTGTGGATGATTCTTAAGGAACTCTACAACCTTCTTTGTGTTTTCAGCATGTCGTTCAAGACGAAGTGACAAAGTTTCAACACCCTGTAAGAGAAGGAATGCATTGAACGGACTGATTGTAGCACCTGTATCGCGAAGAAGAATTGCACGAATGAAAGTAACAAAAGCAGCAGGACCTACAGCATCATAGAAAGAAACTCCATGATAGCTTGGGTTAGGAGCTGCAATGTTAGGATACTTTCCACTCTCCTTCCAGTTGAACTTACCGCTTTCTACAATAATACCACCAAGTGTTGTTCCGTGGCCGCCAATAAACTTTGTAGCTGAGTGAACTACGATATCAGCTCCGTGTTCAAAAGGACGGATAAGATATGGGGTTCCGAAAGTATTGTCTACAACTACAGGAAGTCCATGTTTGTGAGCAATTGCTGCAATTGCATCAAGGTCTGGGATATCTGAGTTTGGATTTCCAAGGGTTTCAAGATAAATTGCGCGTGTATTTTCTTTAATTGCACCTTCAACTTCTGCAAGGTTATGGGCATCTACAAAAGTTGTTTCAATTCCATACTGTGGGAGAGTGTGTGCAAGCAGATTGTAAGAACCACCGTAAATTGTCTTCTGAGCAACAATGTGTCCGCCGTTTGCAGCAAGTGCCTGAACAGTATAAGAAATTGCAGCTGCACCAGAAGCTACTGCAAGTGCTGCAGAACCACCTTCAAGGGCTGCAATTCTTTTTTCAAGAACGTCCTGTGTAGAGTTTGTAAGACGTCCATAAATGTTTCCTGCATCTGCAAGACCAAAGCGATCTGCCGCATGCTTTGAGTTATGGAATACATAACTTGTTGTCTGATAAATAGGAACTGCACGTGCATCTGTTGCAGGGTCTGCACTTTCCTGTCCAACGTGTAACTGTAAAGTCTCGAATTTGTAATTAGCCATATTTTACTCCTTTGAAAGGTCTAGTGCGACCCTTTTTTTGATTTCTACCTACTAGGTTAGTAGGTTTTGTTTATATGGCTAATATATATTGATTTACCTACTATGTCAATAGGTTTTAATTTTTTTTGAGAATTTTTGTAAAATTTTGTTTTACGAAATTAATGATTTAATTCCAGCGCAATGTTACTTAATGGATACGACACACAAGGATGGATATATCCAAACTGAATATCAGCAAGTCTTCTTCCATCATTTTCGTCTGGAATAAAAACTTCTCCTTTTACAAGTCGTAAACGGCACCATCCACATTCGCCACTTCGACATCTGGATGGAACTTCAATTCCAGAACGCTCTAATGCAACAAGTAAAGTTTCATTTGAAGAACAGTTAACTGTTCTTTCACCATCTGATGTACAAACTTTTAGAGAATAAGAACCAGCCTTTTCCTTAGGAAATGAAACATATTTATGAGGATCCTTATACAAACCGGAAAGTTCAAATCTGATAAACTTATGCCTCAGCCCGAGCATTTTAAGCTCGTTCTTTTCAAAATCATACATTTCTTTTGGGCCACATACAAACACTGAATATGAATCATCAGTTTTATATTTTTGAATCAAATCAGCTGTAATAAAACCATGTTCATAAACTGCAGTATCTTCATCGCTTAAAACATAAACAATTTTAACTTTACTGCAGTGTTCAGCAATCTCATCAAGTTCTTTTTTCAGAAGAATATCTTTTTCTGTTCGTGAACCATATAAAATTGTCAAAGAAAAATCTTCATCACCATTTTGAATTGCCTTTGCCATGGAATAAAAAACCGAAATGCCACTTCCACCTGCAATGCCAATAACATTTTTTGCATCTCTAAGAGGTTCGAATGTAAAATTACCTTCTGGAGCGGATGCTTTTACTTTTGTTCCTTTTTCCCAATTTGAAATTATATAATCAGAAACAAAACCGTCTTTAGCCTTCTTAACAAGAATCTTATATACTCCATTTAAAGATTCTGAGGGAGCAGAACAGATAGAATAAGGCCTGGCCGTTACAGCAGATCCAATTTGTAAAGATATACTCAAATATTGTCCTGCTGAAAAATAAGCAAGTTCCTTAGTTCCGTTTTCTAAATCAGGAGTGAGTGTATAAAGTCTTGCATCCGCATTCAATTCTACTACATCAGATACAATTAAATTCTGTACATCCGGATGAAGTGCCTTTGCAATCTGATTTGCCTTATAAGTATCATTTTCCGGAAGTTTTTGAGCCTTAGCTGCTTCAATTTTACTTTCTCTGACAGGAATCAGAGTTGTAAAATCCATCATATTCAATTTACTTAATCCACTCATTTTACTGCCTCCCCTGCTGCATTTTCTTTTTTCGCTTCATCTGCTGCCTTGAGTTTTCTTACTACTCTGCTACCTATAAAGGAACCGGTATAATAGGCAGAACAATAACCGTCTCCACGGATATGATGTCCGCCAACAAATGAAAGCCCCGGAATTGTATATTCCTTAGCTTCGTGAGCCACGCGGGACATCAGATTATCCCATCCGGAAAGCTTATATCCATAGATGGTTCCATCCGGAGTATCCAGATAGCGTGCAAAAGTTGCCGGAGTTGCAACTGATATTTCTTCTATATGAGAATGAATATCCTTACCAATTAGTTTTTCATATTCACTTATATATTTTTCTGCGATTTGATTTTTGTATTTTTTGTAATCTTCCGGCTTTACATCCTTTGGAAAATCTTTTCCGTAGCAAAGTGTTGTAAAGAAAAGCGTACAGGTTCCTTTTGGAGAACTCTCCGGAATAACAGTATTAAGACAGTTTACAATGTAAAGTCCGTTTGTATCATGCTGAACTCTTGGATTCTGATTATTCATAATAAAGGTTGTATAATCATTAATTCCAAGTTCTTCGCGGGTACAATCAAGACCTAGATAGATTGTCATAACAGAAACTCCAAACTCGCGGCTATTAGCAAGCTTTAAGTCTGTCTGAGGAACCACTGCTGAATCCATCATATTAAATACGTTATTTGGAATGATATTTGAAATTACTTCCCTTGCGTAGATTTTCTTTCCGTTTACTTCAACACCCGTAACCCGGCCAGACTCATCCGACAAAAAGCCTGTTACTTTACTGTTAAACCAGACCTCGCCGCCATAACTGCGGATTGCTTTTACAAGGGCCTCAGAAATTTCGTGAGAACGTTTTGCAGGCATTGCGGCACCAAACTGAACGTAACTTCTGAGCATATTAAGATAGTGCATGCAGTTCAGTTCATCTGTAGGAACTCCAAGATAGCACCAGTAAGTATTTACGATATTTCTCGCTTTTTCCGGAATTCCAAGAGCTATTTCAACTTCTTCAACTGTGTGGGAAGCAGCCCGCATAAAGTTTCCGTAGCGCATTGCCATCCAGAGTTTATTGGGCTTGCCTTTTTTTCTTGTGATATAATCAAGAGCCTTAGCATCGTGCATTGCAAGCTTAAAAAGCTTCATTACTTTTTTATAGGAACCAGGAACTACTTCATCAACTGATTCACAAAAGCCTTTGATTCCGCTGCGAACCGTTACATCATAACCATCCGGCCCGGTAACAATTGCACGGAACATATTTTTTTCATAACGCCAGTCAACTTCGGCACCAAGACCATTAAGAATGTCATAAACATACTCTCTGTTGCCTGGTACACCGACTCCACTTAATTCATGGAGCGAAGGCTCAAATTCAAAACGTCCCCGGCTGAAACTGGTTGCACAACCACCGGGGACATTATTTTTTTCTAGTAATAGAGTTTTATATCCGTTTTTTGCGGTAGTTCCGGCAGCGACTAAACCTCCGTTACCGGCACCAACAACGATTACATCATAGAGGGGTTCCATAAAAAACATTTCTCCTTTTTTTATGAATTCAGTATACCCCTACTTTAGTAATACCGCAAACAGAAAATCAGTTTGCAGAGCCAACTAAACACATGCGTCGCCTGCGGCGCCGCGTTGTGTATGGAAGTTATTTTACTTCGTCGGCTCGCCAACTAGTTGGCTGCGCCGACGAGGCACATCCACTCAGCCTCAGCACACAGTGTGTCGCCTACGTAGGCTTTGCCGGCCTGTTTAATCATTTTTGGACTGTTGCGAAGGAACTCAATTTCCATGCGAACCTTGTCGCCAGGGCGAACCTGATTGCGGAACTTTACTTTGTCCAGTGTAGCAAAGAAGAAAAGTCCATCCGCAGGAACAATATTCAGGTAACGCAAAGCAGCACCACCAGCCTGAGCCATAGTTTCACAGAGAATAACTCCAGGAACTACAGGGTACTCAGGAAAGTGTCCCTTAAAGAAAAACTCGTTTTCTGTAAATGTATGCTCACAAACGCAACCCTTTTCATCAGCGCTGATAATTGCGTCTACGAACAAAAAAGGTTCGCGGTGTGGAAGTAATGATTTTATATCAGTTGTAAGTGCCATAAATACTCCTAAAAAAATTCCTCACAGAGGCCACTGAGATCACAGAGTTATTTTATTAAATATATTCTCTGTGCCCTCTGTGTGCTCCGTGAGAGATTATTTTACTTTGCGAATGATAATTGCGCCGTTGTGTCCGCCGAATCCAAAGGTAGCAGACATAGCAGCATCAATGTTCATTTCAATTCCCTTGTTTGGAACGTAGTCGAGGTCACATCCGCCTTCAATATCAGGATTATCAAGGTTCTTAGTACAAGGAACGAAACTGTCGTTAATAGCCTTAACACAAATCATAGCTTCAACAGCACCAGTAGCACCAAGACAGTGACCGTGCATAGACTTTGTAGAAGAAATCTTAAGCTTACGGGCATTTTCTTCGCCAAAAGCAATCTTAATCATATTAGTTTCGCTCGAGTCATTCTTCATTGTAGAAGTTCCGTGAGCGTTATAGTACTGAATCTCACTAGGATCCATTCCTGCATCCTTGAGGGCACGAGTCATACACTTAGAACCACAGATTCCGTCTGGATTAGGAGCAGTCAAATGGTAACCATCACAAGAAGCACCATAACCTGCAATTTCAGCATAAATCTTAGCACCACGTGCCTTAGCATGCTCATACTCTTCAAGAACGAGAATAGCAGAGCCCTCACCCATTACAAAACCGTTACGGTTCTTATCAAAAGGACGGCTTGCTTTTGTAGGGTCATCATCAAAACCAGTAGAAAGAGCGTGCAATACTTCAAAACCAACAACACCGAACTGACATATAGTTGATTCAGCACCACCACTCAAACATGTATCCAGGCGGCCAGAACGTACCATATCAAATGCAACACCAAGAGCATCTGTACCAGAAGAACAAGCTGTAGCAATAGACTGAACCGGGCCATGAACACCAAACTGAATAGCAATGTTTCCGCCAACTTCGTTTGGAATAAGCTTTGGAATAGCCATAGGATTTGTTTTTACACCACCCATTTTTGCCATACCAAGAATATCAGCCTCAGTTTCTTCAAGACCACCAATTCCAACACCAAGCACAATACCAGTTTCATCAAGAACTTCTGTATTTCCCATAAGTCCTGAATCATCAAGTGCCATCTTAGCAGCTGCTACACCAAACTGTGTAAAGCGGGCCATCTTGCGGGCATCCTTAGAATCCATATAAAGGCTCGGGTCAAAGTTTTTTACTTCAGCCGCATAATGAACCTTGTTTATAGAAGCATCAAAAAGTGTGATTGGACCAATTCCGCTTTTTGCAGCCTTTATTCCAGCCCAAGTCTCTTCAACAGTATTTCCAAGAGGAGTTACAGCTCCCATTCCAGTAATTACAACACGTCTTGCCATTTTTTATTCCTTATATTCTTTGTCATGCTGATCCTGAAACAAGTTCAGGATGACGTTTCAACATCTATTTATATTATAGGAGGGAGAAGACTCTCCCTGCGCTCCAAACCTTCGGTTTTCCGCTACCCTCTCTGCGGGGGATACCCCCGCAACGCCCCCGCCTTACAGCGAGTTTAAACTCTCAGCACTATTAACTGCAACACAATTTGCAGTCTCTGCAAATCCCGATTTACCCCAAAGTCCTGTAAGAACAGCACCAACACCAGGCTCAATCAGTTCCCATTCTTCGCCGCTTGATTTAATAAGGTCGTTCAAGACAGCCTCTTCAGAAGTCCAGCGAACAGGATTTGTCAAATGCAAAACTGCATTCTTTTTTATTTCTTCGCCGTTTTCTGCCTGTTTACCAGTTACATTGCTAAAAAGTGTCTTATTTGGATTATTGAAAGTAACACCTGCAATTGCCTTTTCAAAATTATCAGCAGCTTCCTGCATCAATGGACTGTGGAAAGGTCCTGCAACCTGCAGACGCAAAGCACGGCGTGCACCTGCTTCTTTTGCCTTAGCTTCAATCTGTTCAAGAGCATCTGCTGTACCACTAACTACAGTCTGAACCGGGCTGTTAAGATTTGCTGCATAAGCATCTTTAATACCCTTAGCAAGCTCTTCAACCTTCTCTGGTGGAAGACCAAGAACGGCTGTCATACCAGGTGCATGACCTTCGTTTGCCTTAGCAATATTTTCGCAGGTTGCCTGCATAATAAGTCCACGTTCGCGAACAACTTTAATTACATCTTCAAAACTCAAAACGCCTGCAGCATACAATGCAGGGAACTCACCGAGTGAGAAGCCCATTGCGGCACTTGGCTCAATACCTTTAGTTTTCAAAACTGCCATAACAGCAAGAGAAGCAGTTGTGATTGCAAGCTGACTGTTATCGCTGCGGCTGAGTGTTGCCGCATCACTTTCCCAAAGCAATTTTGGCATATCAACGCCTGTGATTTTTGTAACTTCATCTACAACAGCGCGTGCTTCCGGATACGCTTCGCAAATATCCTTAATCATACCAGGAACCTGTGCACCCTGTCCCGGAAATAAAAATGCATATTTCTTCATATAATATCCCCTGTAAAAAAAATCTGCCAAAAGGCTAACTACAAAATGACATTTTTACTACATTTTGTCAACATAAAAATCAGTTTTTCAATAATAAAAATTGGTGCTATAATAGAACACAGGAGGATACAAAATGTCAAATGAAAAAGCATTAAAAGCTCTGCAGCAGATAAAAACCTACTGCGCTGCAACTCAGTTGGATGAATTGGAATACGTCATTTCTGTTCTCGAAAAATTACAAAAAGATGGAATTACAGATCCACTGAATACAGACTTCTCGACACTAAAGAAATAAAAGGAATAAAAAATGATAGGAACATTCTGGGCCCTTGTGCCTGCAATTGTGGCCATTGCCCTGGCCCTCTGGACAAAGGAAGTTTATTCTTCCCTTTTTATTGGTATTGTAATCGGCGGACTTTTTTACGCCATTGAAACTGCAGCCGGCTTCCCAGGCTTTTTCAATCACATCTTCAAAGACGGAATGATTGCTCAGCTTTCGGACAGCTGGAACGTGGGAATTATTGTATTCCTTGTTGTACTTGGAATTATGGTTGCACTTATGAACAAAGCAGGTGGTTCTGCTGCATTCGGACGCTGGGCTAAAAAGCACATCAAAACAAAGGCCGGCGCACAGATTGCTACAATCGTGCTTGGTATCTTTATTTTTATTGATGACTACTTTAACTGTCTTACAGTCGGCTCTGTTATGCGTCCTATGACAGACAAATACGGTCTTTCAAAAGAAAAGCTTGCATACCTCATTGACTCAACAGCAGCTCCTGTATGTATTATTGCACCAATTTCTTCCTGGGCTGCAGCTGTTGCAGGTTTTGTAAGCGAAGGTGAAAACGGATTCACCCTCTTCTGTAAAGCAATTCCTTTCAACTTCTATGCATTCTTTACTATTATCATGTTGTTTGCAATGGTATTCATGAAGTTTGAATACGGTGAAATGTCAAAATACGAAAAAGCACTTGAAGTAATGAACAATGCATCAGAAGAAACCGAAGACGGCACAAACAAAAATGGTCATGTAATTGATTTGATTCTTCCAATCATTGTTCTCATTGTAATGTGTATTCTCGGAATGATTTACACCGGCGGATTCTTTACAAAAATGAATGTACTTGAAGATGGAACTCTTGAAGCAAATGCAAACTATCTGAACATTATTTCATCATTCTCTGATTCCGATGCTTCAGTTGGCCTTGTACTCGGTTCATTTGCTGCATTGATTATCACAATCATTTTCTATGTTTGCCGCAAGGTACTTTCTTTCAAAGCAAGTATGCTCTGTGTTCCAGACGGATTCAAAGCAATGGTTCCGGCTATTTTGATTTTGACTCTGGCATGGACACTTAAAGCTATGACAGACAGTCTTGGTGCTAAAGAGTTTGTTGCGGGTCTTGTAGAAGGTTCAGCTGCAGGATTTAAGATGATGCTTCCGGCAATTATCTTTGTAGTAGCTGTATTCCTTGCATTTGCAACCGGAACTTCATGGGGAACCTTTGGTATTCTTATTCCAATTTGTATTGCGATTTTTGCACCGGGAAATCCACTGCGCATCATTTCAATTTCTGCATGTATGGCAGGTGCAGTTTGTGGTGACCACTGCTCACCTATTTCCGATACAACGATTATGGCCAGTGCAGGTGCTCAGTGTGAACACGTAAAGCACGTTTCAACACAGCTTCCATATGCAATCAGTGTTGCAGTAGTTTCATTCTTGACTTATGTAGTAGCAGGTTTGACTACAGGACTTGGAATTGTAGCCAGCGCAATTATTTCATGGATTTTTGGAGTTGCAGCTTTGCTCTGCTTCTTAGTATTTATGAAAAAGCGTGTATCGAAATAACATTGTCATGCTGAACTTGTTTCAGCATCTATAAAAAAGACCCCGAACCAAGTTCGGGGTGACATGTTAGTTAAGCATGGAAATCAATAGTCTTTCCAGCGTGCCACAATTTTTCCAAATCATAGAAAGTTCTGGCAGACTCAGACATAAGGTGTACAACAATTGCACCTAAATCAATAAGATTCCAGTCATCACCATCAGGACTCTTTCGGTTTGTAACGTGAATCTCAAGGTCATTTTCCTTAATGTATTCTTTAATCTGTTTGTAGAGTCCCTGCCAGTGAGCAGAACTGTTTACAGTTACAATTACAAAATAATCAGTCCAGCTGTTGAGCCCGCTGATATCTAAAAGAGTAACATCATTACCCTTTCCATCTTCCATCAATCTTGCAATTTCAATTGCTTTTTCTTCCATTGTTTTCATATTCAGAATTCCTGCCTGTTATCTGCGAGATGGAACAACATAACGTCCATCAAAATCTCTTCCGAGGATAATCGTAAAGTCAACGCCCGCATCAAGGCTGGAACTTTCTGCTTCTTCCTCAGGAGTAGCTTCTCTAATATTTGTACAGTGAATAAAATCACCAACAATTTTTGCAACATCCATATTTCCAAGATGATCTATGATTACAGTTTCCTCATAATCATTTCTTGGAGCATTTACAGGGCTCAAAACATCATAACTTGCATTCTGGAACAGAATTGCAGTATTTCGTGCAAGGCCCTGAGTTGTAGTACCATTTTGAATTTCAAGCACGTATACACGGCTTGTAAGAGTTCCATCGGTAGAAGCAAGAAGATTAGTTGTTGTCTTAACAGCTTCCTTAATGAACTCCCCATTATTATCAGGCATCAAAAGCTGCTGACCGTCAACACGGCGCAACGAACCTGTAATAGTCTGCTTGATAATTGATTCTGCATCAACATCAGCAATTGCTTCAAAAAGCGTTATTTCTTCCTCTTCATTCAGATTTGTTTGAATAAAATCAAGATATCTTTTTCTATTCTCTTTATTAAAGATAATAAATTTTTTGTCATGAAGGCCAGTAATAAAGGCTGCCATAGCATTCTGGTAGCGTTCCTGAACATCAGCTTCTGTTTCATCTTCAAGTCTGTAATGAAGATAAGTTGTAATTTTATCACCATCAAGATTAATGGCACCAGACGGAAGGAGCCAGCGTTCATTTTCTTCAGAAACGCAGTCTACCGGTTCAGAAATAAACACCCGCATTCCGCCAAGATAGTCAGAAATTTTAATAAAACTGTCGAGAGTCAAAATAGCATAATACGGAATTGTCATTCCCAAAAGCTTTTCAGTTTCATTACGAAAGGCTGTAATTCCGGCATCAGAATAAACCTTTTCAAGTTTGTCTACACGACCAAGACTCTGATAAATTGCTCCCGTGTATCCAGGAAGATTTACAAGAGCAGCTTTATTTGAAGTAGGATTATAAATCAAAACACTCGAAAAAAGCATACTTGAATCTTTATCTTCTACAACGATTAAAGTACGCATAATGCCTTTTTCTTTTAATGCATCTTCAACTGTATTAGTTTTCAGCGAAAACGCAAATACAATCGAAATGGCAACTCCAATCAGGATAATAAGAGCAATAAAAATTACGCCTTTTTGTTCATCACGTATTTTGATTTTCCCCATTTACAGCTTCCCCCCACTGTTAACTGGTGCTTTTATATTTACTGTATAATATTCTATCATTTCACGGGTACCAGGCGCAATCTCAATATTATGCTTTAACAGATATTCATAATTTTCTTCAAGCACAGAATAAAGCATTTCATCCAGAGTCATTGCAAAAAGCCGTGCCCTGTATTCCTCTGTTGACTGAGGACGCCCAGGTTCTATTTTATCAGCAAGAAAAAGACACTTTGTAAGGTCACACATTCCCTGAATACCGGAAGTATGATTTGCAACCGCTTCAAGAATTTCCGGGTCATATACTTTAAAATGTTCTTTAAGCATTACAGCGGCAGCACGACCATGAAGAAGAGCGGGCTTTTTGAATTCAAAATCAATAATCGCATTTCCATCACGACGAGCAAGTGCAATCAAATCATCATTTGAAAAATCTTTGCACATATCGTGACCAATACCTGCAAGGTAGCCTTTTCGCCAGTCAAGTCCATACTGCCGGCACATACGGGCACAAGTCTCTGCCACACGAACAGAATGCTCATAACGGCTTTTTTTAACATGCGCCTGTGTAAAGGCACGGATTTCTTCAGTCTTTTCTATATAATTAATCATACAAGTTGTTTTCTATAATATAATCAAAAACTGCCGGTGGAACAAGATAGCGAAAACTTTTACCCTCGCTGATGCGGCGGCGAATATCTGTAGAAGAAACCGGAAGCATCGGAGAATCAAGATAAATGCAAGGATAACAAAAACTCTTCAAATCAAACTTTACAGAAAAATCACCTTTGTAATCACCAGTCGGCTTATTTTCATAAAGCGTAGATTCCATTGCCTTAACATCCGGATACCTGTGAACAATAATCAAATCAGCAAGGTCAGAAACCTTTTCCGGATTCCGCCACTTACTGAATTCAGCTGCAACCTCATCACCCATTACAAAGGCAAGTTTTTTAGAAAGTTTTCCTTCATATTTTTTCGTAAGATATTCAAGAGTATCTGACGTATAAGAAATGCCACCCCGTTCAACTTCGCAAGGCTCAAGTTCAAAATGACCGTCACCTTCACTGGCACAAAAACGGGAAATCATTTCCATACGGTACTTAGCATCTATGATTTTTGCCGAATCCTTGTGAGGCGGCTGATAAGTTGGCACAAACAAAACCTTGTCATACCCCAGCTCACGCACAATAGTGTCGGCAAGCATAGCGTGTCCTACATGCAAAGGATTAAATGTTCCACCAAATACCGCAACCTTCATCGCAAGTCACCTTCAAACTTATTGTTCACTTCCAGGATACTGAACATTATCGTCATCATCATCAATATAAGCACGGTCTTTCATAAAGTCAGAACCAAACTGATTTTGATTTTCAGATGTATTTCCCATTCCAGAATCTGCAGAGCTCTCTCTGTTTTCCTGTTTGCTTACAAGTTCCATAATCTGATGCTGAGCATCTTTCATTCCGCGGCCTGTGTGAACAGAAACTGGAATTACAACAGTGTCCGGTTCGTTTTCACGGATTTTATTCTGCACTTCAACAGCGCGGTCAAAAGCGCCCTCTACATCAATTTTGTTACATAAAACAATGCGTGGCTTTTCCATAAGGCTGTCTGAATAATTACGAAGTTCGTTGCAAAGAGTATCGTAAGCAGTAAGATAATTTTCGTCGCTGCAGTCAATCATAAAGATGAGACAGGCAGTTCGTGTAATATGCTTAAGGAAGGTATCTCCAAGGCCAAGCCCTTCAGAAGCGCCTTCAATAATTCCAGGAATATCAGCAATAATGATGTCAGATTCGTCGTCTACACGGAGTACACCAAGATTAGGAATGATTGTAGTAAACGGATAAGGTGCAATCTTTGGGCGGGCATTTGTAAAGAAGGTCAAAAGCGAAGACTTTCCGGCGTTAGGAAAGCCTACAAGACCGGCATCAGCCATAATAGAAAGTTCAAGTTTTAAGAAGCGGGTCTCTCCCTTCTGTCCGGGATTTGCCTGTTTAGGGGCCTGATTTGTAGAAGATTTAAAGTGAACGTTACCCCAGCCACCATTACCACCTTTGAGGAAAGTAAAACTTTCATCACCTTTGGCAGTAGAAAAGTCGTAAATGATTTCTTCGGTTTCGGCATCGCGGATAGTTGTTCCGGGTGGCACTGGAATTACACAGTCTTCACCATCGGCACCATAGCGGTTCCACCCCTGGCCGTCGCCGCCGTTACGAGCCTTAAAGCAATGTTTATGACGGATATTTGCCAGTGTCCTCAGGTTGCGTTTTACTGTAAATATAATATCACCGCCCTTTCCGCCGTCACCGCCGTTAGGACCACCATGAGGAATATATTTTTCGCGTCTAAATGCAACACAGCCATTGCCGCCGTTGCCAGAACGTACTTCAATTGTCGCTTCATCTGCAAATCCAATCATAAATCCACCACACCTCTGTCATCCTGAACTTGTTTCAGGATCTTCTAATAATAGATGCTGAAACAAGTTCAGCATGACATATACAAAAAAAAAGCCCGGCACACTTTCGTTTTACCGGGCATTCACATTCAGTAAAAACTGAACTTAGTTAGCAGCTTCAACAGAAACAACCTTGTGGTTATTTCTTTCACCGAAAACTACTTTTCCATCAACTGTAGCAAAAAGGCTGTCATCACCAGCTTTCATAACGTTTGCTCCAGGATAGAATTTTGTTCCGCGCTGCTTTACGATGATTGAACCTGCTGTAACAGATTCACCAGCATATTTTTTTACACCCAAGCTTTTAGGATTCGGATCGCGTCCGTTTTTTGCACCAGATCCACCACGTGTTCTTCCCATAGTAATCTCCTTATTTAATTATGCGAGAGTGATAGACTCAACGCGTACCTTTGTATACTGCTGTCTGTG
>OCVV011360449.1_pt1 | contig 26559 bp, 40 predicted proteins | sample 1539721 | NCBI WGS metagenome assembly OCVV01 (sample SAMN02144230, study PRJEB22623) | gut metagenome | biome: sheep rumen | host: Ovis aries | place: New Zealand | reverse complement strand
TTTAAGTATAACACTATGAGTAACTGTTTGCAAATATACTATTAACTAGTTTGCTAATCAATTATTTACTCATTATAATGAATCCGTTAACATTCTTTTTCACAGGTTTAACTCAAAATTCAAATTTAAAACCTTAATTTTGCGGCAGAAATAATCCCGAAATGAACAAATGTATTATAAAAGTATTATAGCTTATGATTAATGCTCCATAGTATTATAATGATAAATATGTGATTCTCTGGTACATATATAGTATAAATAGGTTACAAGGTTTGAATCCCTCACCTTCCGCAAGGAAAAAGAATAGGGCTATAGGGTCCCAACCCCTTACCCTCTGCTTTTCAAGTAAATAAAGGGAGTCCTCAGGTCTCCCTTTTTATTTTTCTCCTATTAATGTATTATAAATGTATTATAGAGTTCACACTCCTCTCCCCTGCTATAATACATTTTATCTCCATTTCACGTACAAATTAAAAATTTAACAATGAATAACAAATTTCCACAAATACACCTTATATATAATAGGTATAAGAAAGCAGATGCAAAGACCAAAGCTGTAGTAGAAATCAGAGTAACTCACAACAGAAAACAGAAATACCTCAGTACTGGAATATGGTTATATCCTAATCAATGGAAAGATGGCAAGATAACCAACTGTGATAATATCCTTCAGATAAGTCAGGTTCTTGATAAGCTTGTATCTAATGTAAGACAGGTGCTAATAGATATGATCCAAGAAGACAATATTGATATATTCACTATTCAGGATAGACTCAACAGGAAAGAGCTTGATAAAATCGGATTCATTGATTTTTGTAACCAGAGGGCTGCTGTAAGAGAGTACGGTAAAGAGAAAGACACCCAGCAGAGATATGAAAGGTTTCTCAGGAAATTCACTTCCTGGGGAAAGATAAAGACATTCAATGATATCAATGACAGTAATATCATAGCTTATGACAAATACCTTATACACCAAGGTATGAAGAACTACAGCAAATGGCAGAACTACCACCGCTTTCTTAATAGTTTTATCTTAGATGCAATTGATGACGGGCTACTGCAAAGAAATCCATATAAGTGGGTAAATATAGATAAAGGAAAGGACAATAATAGTTTGGATAAATGTCTGACTTTAAATGAATTCCATCAATTAAGAATTGCTAAGATGCCTACAGATAGTCTTAAAAGAGTCAGAGATTTATTTGTATTCCAGACTTATACTTGCCTGAGATACTCAGATCTTGCAAGATTCAATCCTAACAATATAGTAATCATTAATGGTACAGAAGTCTATAAGTTCAATCAGAAGAAGACAAAGAAAAGTACTACTATTCCCCTACTCCAGCCTGCTCTTGATATTCTTGCTAAATACAGAGGGGTATTACCTATAATAAGTAATGTGAAATATAATCTCTACTTGAAGAATGTAGCACAAGCAGCAGGGTTAGATGTTGGATTAACTACACACTGGGCTAGACATACTGGAGCAACTATCCTCCTTAACGAAGGAATAGATATGAAGATAGTCACTAAGATATGTGGACATTCATCTTTGAAGATAACAGAGCAAATATATGCCAAGCTTCTTGATGAGACTGTGGTGGATGCTATTAAAGAAAAAGCCCAAAATCTTGAATAAGCAGTTTATAATTACAAAATCGGCAGTAAAACTTTAATAATATTGCCGATTTTAAGAAAGTGCTTATTTAAAGGGCAGCTTAAGAGGGGTAATGAATAGAGATTATTCTTCTGCATTATTCCTTACCCTCTCTTCTATGCAATCCCTGAGGTATTCGTTATATTTTTCTATTCTTTCCTGTGTTTCAATAGAGGTATTTTTGCTCTCCGATTTAATACAGAGTTTTTTATATCTGTCCTCTACTATGGCAGCTATTTTATCTTCATGGTTTTCTGAAGCATTTCTACCCCTCTTGTCTCCGGAAAAACAGTTATCCATGTTTTTATTTTTTTAGTTCTTCTAATCCTAATGCAGATGTTCCAATCATTACAGACGGTGCATAATTACCAGTTAATAATTTCCAGAAATTTTGAACTTCATCTTGTGTTCCTGCCTTTACATCCCACAAAAATGAATCTTTTTTCCTGGCTTTTTCTATTGTATCTAAAGCCTTTGCCATTCCTGGATAATCCTGAAAAGCTTCTAATCCTAAAGATTCTCCAACTCCCCATGTATGTGCAAGTAATTCTTCATGTTTTCGCATTTCACTGTTTTTAGAAACATCTGAATACAAAACATCTTCAACTTTTCTATCGTACAAATCTTTAATGGCTTTTTCCTGTCTCATTGCCTGCTTTCCAAGTTCTGAATTATAATACTTATTAAATAATGCATCTTGGATTTCTTCAGGAGCATTCTCATCAAATGCCTTGGCCCAGGCTTCATAAGCTTCTCCTCTTTCTACCTCAGGCTTTCCTATTCTTTGCCAATGTAAGCCCTCGTGAAATGGAACGTCTTCTGTGGCTTGTGCTGGATCAACAGACAATCTGTTGTCGTGATAGTTGTATCCACCTAGATGTCCGTCAGGTCTTTTTTCCAATATTATCTCTGGAACAGATTTTCTGCTCCTGTAAAAGGCATCAACAGGAATGCTATTATCCCCAGCTTCAGCAATGAAAGATTCAACTAACTTTCTATAACCATCTGATTCTTTATAGTCCTTAGCTTTATTAATATCCTTTACTACGGATTCTTCAGTGATGTTACTACCTACTTTTCTTTTAATATAGTCTGGAATAAAACTTTCTTCTTCAAGAACTTTTGCTTTACTCTTGTTAGCAATTTTATTATAAACGGGCTTTAAACTGGCTTTTATTGCCTTTGCAGTCTGAACAGGATGTCTTAACATATTATATGCAGCTTCTACATCTCCTGTAGCTGTAACAGCACTCAAAGCTCCTTCTCCTAAAGTGGCAAGGTTATTTCTTAGCTGTTTAACTTCATTATCATTTATATGATTATATTCCACTTTTCCCTGTTGGTTAACTTTTTGACCCGCTGCCATCATAACAGCAGGATTCTCATAAACAGCAGATGCTTGTACAGCATCTTTAACTTTATTCCATCCTTTCTTCAAGAAATTCAAAGCATCTCCCCAACCATCATAATAATTTCCTAATTCTCCTCCATGTGCATACAAACTTCCTCCATCTTCATGCTTCCATTTGGCTGCATTTCTAGCAAAGTTGGCTTTCTTTCTCATAGCAGGAGAATAGTTCTCTGGATGTGCTAATACTTTAGAGGCAAACTGCTGTACTCCCATTCCATGTTTAGAGGCAGCTGCTGTAAAGGTTCCCTTCTTACTTGGATCAATATGTATCTTTCCACCTTTGGCATACTCATTATACCCAGACCTGATGGCATCTAAATCATAGACACCTCCTTCTATAGCAAGCTTCATCACATCAGCTTTCTCTGCCATTGATAATTCATTCCAAACTTTCATAATCTATATATTTTGCTGCAAATATAAACAAAAGAATCCAAATAACAGTTCTTAGTAAATAAAACAATTATATCTCTAAAAATAAAAAACGGAGGACACCCAAGAGATTTAGACGGATTTGGCAGGTGTCCTCCTATGTTTTTCTGGGTCTTCAACCCCAGGCGGTAAAGGCAATATTTCAAAACAAGACATGCCATTCCTCATTCCTTATTTACTAATTTAAAATTGTTAATTCTTCATTAAGAGACCTTGGGCAAAACCTTCTTTAAGCCCTGGGTTGCAAGATTTTCGCTTGCTGTGTAACCTAGCATCCATCCCCGTCTTGCCTCCTAGAACATCCTTCATTGACTTGCGGGTCTCCAGATGAACAGTAACTATAGGCTCTCTGTCTCTTTTACACCCTAGGATTCTTTACCTGTACCCTTCTTGTGGTCCTTTACCTCCAATCAAGTTGGTAGAATCAAGACTTCAACTATGAAACACTTCTCTCAATAAAGCAGCAATTTTAACCAGCATGGCATAAGTACTTGCTACAACATCTCACTGGATGCTGGTGCAAAAATACACCTTATTTATAATATAAAGGTGACTTTATAGATATAAAATGAAGTTATTAACATTTATTTTAATATCTTTTTAATCTCCATGACTTTTTATGGTAGATTCTATACCTACTCCACTACTTTCTTTAAGACTATGATTACACATTGAAACCATACCAAAAAGCACAAATAATACAAATAATAATACTAATGGCTTAAGCCACCAAGGATCTTTTTTCTCTTCCATAATAGTTATCTTTAGATTGTTTCTGCAAAGATAATAATAATTCTTTAACGATATACTATTTATGGGGAAAGTTTAATCTTTATTAAGTGGTTAAGTAGACAGGGGTTATAGAGAAGCGAGTGCTGTTTTTACTTGCGCAGAAAATCCAAAAAGAAAGTAAGCTGTTGATAATCAATAAGTTTCTATTTGCTGGTAATTTGCCAATATAAAATTATTCTTTTTTCTGCCAGTTGTTTGAAGAAAAGATTTAGGGAAAACAAGAGAAATTATTGGGGAATTTTTCCTAATTTTTTTCTAAAATTTTTTGGAAATTTTTCTGATTTTCAAAAAGTTTTGTGGGTATACAAGAGAGGAATTTTTCCAAAAATTTTTCCCCAGAATTTTTTTGTTTCATAGTGATGCAAGGGGAGAATAGCCACCCCATACCCCTACCTGCCTTCGGAGGAGTGGGTTCTACCCCCTCTGCCTTTAGGGAAGGTGTCTCAGGGTGAGACTTTGATTAGTTAACTTCCCAAAGGTAGTCGTATTCCTTCTCCACAAATGCTTATGATACGCGAGACTCTTAACAGCTTCGAGAACAGAAACAACGTGACCAAAATCACAAGTGACAATGGCTCTATCAGCTACCTGACACAGAGTGTATCCTTTGGTGATGAGACCAATGCCAGAGGTGCCTGCAAGCTGAACACAGTTGAGAATGAGAAGAAGCATGTGCTTTTCCTCTTCAATGCTGGTGATGCTGAAGTTGGCAGGTATTACCTTGGCAAGAAGCTCCAGGGTATGTCACCTTCTGAGTTGGTTGAGAAGAAGCACAACCTCTGCTTCTTTGAGAGCTTCAACCCAGAAACCAAGGCTTGGGTTCCTTGTGTTGGCCTCTCTAACCAGGAAGACCTTGCCAAGACTGCCGCCAGCTTCTAACAGTGGTCTTCAACCCCTTGGCTCCCCAGTGGAGCTGAGGGGATTTGGTTTTCTCTTGTCTATTGCACATAGTACACATAGTACACATAGTTTAAGTAGAACACATAGTTCAAATAGGATGCATAGTTCTTAATTCTTTACAATATTATAAGGAGAAGAGAAACCTTTCTTTCTTTATATATTTCTTTCTTTAGAAGAGATGAGAATGAAGATAGATGATAATCTATCTTCTATACTTCTATTTAAGGCAAAGTTTGAAGAAAAAATAGGTTGTATAATGCGTATATAGCACTCTGAAATTAAATAAAGTTTTGAATAGGAAAGATGTAATGGTTCCCTTATAATCACTAATGGTATTTGGGAATGTGGTAGTGTGTTTATGGTTTGTATTTAAATATATAATGTACGTGTACATATTATATAATAGAAAGAGAAAACCTTCATCACCTTCTTAATGAGTGATAAATCATTGATTAACAGATAATTAGTGCAGGTGTTTAAAGTGTTTCTAATTGGTGTAATTGGGTGTAATTGGTACACAATACACCCTCTCCCTTTTGCAACAACTTTCAAATGCATCACAAAATCCCTTGTAATCAAACTCTATAGCACTTTTTGTCTTTTTATAGGATTTGCTATACCCGCAACAGTCTAATGAGATAGTATCAAATAGGTAGACTTTCTACTGTGAAGTAGGTTGACATCGAAGTCATTGTGGGACTAAATACTTACAACAATTAAAACATAGGAGACATAATTATGAAACAGATTGTAGATTTTATTTATAATGATATTGTCCTTTACGCAAAAGGATGGTATGAAAGGATAGATCTGTATGAAGATTTAGGTTACCTTCTATCAAAAATATATGGATGGACACCTAAAAGAGACGACGAATTAGCTTATTTCATGCTTAATATTCTTGAGAGAATCTATGAAGCGCAAGATAAAAAATTCTCCAGTGGTTACTTGTGTTCTTTTGCATCTTTCTGGAATGAGGTAAATAGGTATTCAGATATTTATGAATGCACTTATAATAGAGCAATCATACTATTAGTACTTAGCAGACTTCAGGGATTATCCGGAGAAGAGATAAAACTCAATCCTCCTCATTTTGGTAAAAAAGAACATTTCCGCATGGGCATGTTATTTGGTGATTGGCCAAAATCTATGACCTATAAAGAGATGAATAATAGAGTTGCTAAACTATTTAAAGAGTAGGAGCTATGAGACAAAAGAAATATATATTAATATTGGATAAAAGTGGAAATATAAAACTTCGCTTTGGCTATCCTATCTACCACAAAGACCTTATCAATAAAGATGAAAATTGGCATGACTGTCTTGGTGGGGGTAATTGGGATATAGACAAAGATATAGTGTAGAAATAATAAAATCTAAGGATTTATCTAAACTATATTTGCATTGAGAATTAATATCTTACTTTTGCACATGAAAATACATTTTTTGCATAATTGTTTTAGGTTTATAGGTATTTTTCATTTTTATTAATTCTACTGTGATAGTAGGTTATAATATTTATAGTTTTAAATTTCATCCCTCAGCGGAGGGATTTTTTGGTTCTGTAGCTCAGCTGGATAGAGCAACTGCCTTCAAATGTTTCTGTGAATAAATAAACAGGAGTGCTATGGCGAGAAATCCCATAGTAGAATCTCCCTAAAACGGTGAAAGTCCTTCCCTTCAAACCTGCAATTTATAATGTGTGGCTTAAGTATGGCGGAGGAACCACAACACTAACCAATAATGTGTAAGGATAATACCGTGCTAAATTGAAGGTCAATCTACAAAGAAATGAATATGAGTTTCTTCCTTCATAAATGTGTAGAGAGTATATAGGAGATATGAGGGAAATATATTGAATACCCTCACATTCTATTCAGATGTATCTGATAAGAATGCCTAAGTTGAAATTTTAGACTTATGAAGTTAGTTTAAGTATTTTCAGGTGAAATAAACTGCGCTCCCCTATGGTGAATACGTTAAGCTGTAGGACAAGATACGGAAAAATAAAAGAAAGGACTATATAAGTAAATCTAATCTTGCAAGAATTTCAATATAGTAATAATGTATTCCAGACTACAACAAACAAAGGGTTAGCCCTATGAAATAACTTAGTATCGCCTGGGGAAACTTAGGAGGAGGAAGAAAGGATACTATCTTTGTTTGGCTATGGTAACATAGAGTAGCAAACTAAGCAGTAGGTCCTGGGTTCGAGCCCCAGCAGAATCACTTTACTCGCTGAGAGAGCGACATATTCGTTTCAAATTTTTCTTTAAATGTTAAGCCTACAGTGGCAGGCATTTGGTCTTATAGTTCAATGGATAGAACAAAGGTTTCCTAAACCTTAGATATGAGTTCGATTCTCATTGAGACTACTATTAATCTTACAACAAAACAATTCAGCTTATGATACTCAGATATTATGAAACAGATTGGAGTGTACCTTGCATAGAGAATGAACTTCTTTTTGTAGGTACTAAGGAAGAATGTTATGATTACATCTTCAAGAGATGGAGTGTGGATGCTAAGGAGCTTGAGAATAATCCTGAGCTTTATGCTACATTCTGTGATTACCTCAGACATATAGAATACTCTGAATGTGTGTTTGAGGAGAAAACAGTTGATGGGATTCTTGAGAAGTATCCTTATTGGGATGATACTGACTGGCACCATATTGATGCTACTAAGTTTATCTATAACAGGGAGCTTGTAGAGGAGATTGTCGATGATTATCCTCTTTGGGAGCAGGTATTAGAAGAAGAAATTCAAGGAATATATGATAGGTATGAATAATATTCTTGTCATTATAGCAATGCTATTCTGTGCTATCAGTATTGCTATAGGTTCTCTAACTAAGGACAGCTGGAGAGCCACTGGTATCACTTTTGTATTTCTTCTTATAGGAGTAGGGTTCTTTTCATTGGCTCTAACTATATGATTCTCTTCCAGTCATGTGGAGTCTGCTTATTTATAAGGAAAACCACAGCAAAAACCTCTATGTAGATGTTATGACTGGAAGTTTGAAATGATAATAATTACGATTAAGTATGAGCAACTATAGGCAATGCATACACATAGAAGGTAAGTGTATAGAGGATATCTTTCGCTTACCTTGCGTATATTGTGTAGAGAAGACATTTAATGGTAATCTTTTTGTAAGGCTTTATCCTTATATGGTAGCTATAGGTTCTAATATCTATGCCCTTAAAGGACAATGGCTTTGTGAAGATTATGATGGTATATGGCATGTACAGAATAAACTATAATAATACAAGATTATGAAACAGAAATTATTTCATCTTTATAACAGACTCAAAGAGAGTTTTGTAGCTGAGATTGCAGATACTGTTAAGGCTAAGGGAGGAGAGATTGTCTTTTCTCCCCATATTAAGATACATCTTCCTTCTACTGAAGGTTCTTATCTTATGTATGAAGAGGTTGCTTGTCTTCAGTTTAATGAAAATGATAATACTCTCTATGCCGATATTCAAGTAGTAGAAGTAGATGATGTTCACACTGAGAGACATGAGTATTGGATGCCTTTGAGAGATATGAGTTTTGACGAATTATATAAAATAGCAGAAAGATTGTAGCCTATGAATTATTCAGATAAGTATCACAACTGTAATGGCTGTCCTGTAGAGAAATATTGTGGTACAGTCATATCCGCTACCAGGTTATGTCAGGCATTCAATGATGATATAGCTAGTAAAGAGGCTGCACATGTTCTTACTCTCTCTGAAGCTACCCTCGATGCAGATAGTATTAATGAAAAGATAACCATGTGGGATAATATAACAGACTGACTATGAGGAAGATTAAAGACATGATAGAAGAAGACTTACTTTGTCTGATTATAGGAATAATAATGGCTGTAGCATTCCTTGCTATGGTTGTAGGTGATGGTAGTAAAGGACTTGTAGATTTATTATAGTATGGCAAAATTTAAAAAAGGCGATTATCTTACCCCTATTGAGGGTTATACCGGTTTTGAGGATGCGATAGTCCTCAGTGTGGATGATACTTATTACCATCTTAAGATTCCCAATGGTACTGCTACCATGAAGATAGGAGCAGAGGTCAATTATAAGATTAAGGATAAGAAGAAAAGACTTTCTATCAAGTAATCCTATGTATCTGTCATAGTAATCAAGCTCAAACAGGGAGACAGACCTTCAATAAAAGGAAGGTATTATGTTTAACTAATAATTTACTAATATGGCAGATCTACATGATATTATTGCGTTCTCCTCTGAAGGAGAAAAGATTCTAGGAGTAGTGGTAGAGCACTACTCTAACCCACTTGATGATTTCTATGTCGTATATGCTGATTATGCCTTGCATAAGTTTCATAATCCTGATGAGGATGCAAGTGTCATTATGGATAATGTCATCATACCCTCCTGTGATTCTGCTATTGCAGAATACAGGTTAAAAAGGCAGCATCTTAGTGACATAAACAGAACACGTAAGGACATTGAGACTCTTGTAAGTGCCATTACTTCTAAGATGGGAATTGATGACATATTCAGTGATGATGATACAGGAATAGTATAAACCAAATTTGTTTGGCTTGATTGTTGTAAGATTCGCGCCCCTCTTTCTGTATAGTATAGCTATATGGGAGGAGGGGATATTTTTGCAACTGTAGAGCTGATATAGAAAATATTCATTAACATTTAATACTTACAACAATGATTACAGGTTTATTCAAAACGCCTAGAAAGGCTGTCAGAGTATGTAGGGTTGCAAATATCAATCCTAAGGAGAATATTGTAGCAGAGATGCATACTGATGACCAGAGAGAATATAAGGTATGTTTATGCCTTGCTGGTAAGAATATTCGTACCTCATTCTCAAGTGAATATAGGGCACTCAATCACATGGAGAGCTATGGTATAATTTACGGAAAAAATAAATGATATAATAATTGTCCCTTTAGTTGCTATCCAGTAATTACTGTATAAATATACGTTAAAGTTGTTAATTCAATGTATATTTATGCATTAATTACTTGGATATTGCATATATTTTGTATATCTTTGCAAACAGAAGAGGCAGTAAAAGAGATTTTCAAAATGAATAACGATTTTAAGCAAAAACTACAGGAAAGAGAATTTAAGGCTCTTAAGGAGGAACATCGTGTTATCCTTAAATGGGCTACTGGCTGTGGTAAGAGCAAGATGGTTATTGACCTTATTAACTATCAGTTAACAAGAAGATGGCCACCTGACAGGAATAATATGTTGTATATGAAAGTTCTTTTTGTGGTGGCTGAGAGAGCACATATTAATAACTGGGAAGATGAGTTTGATAAATGGGATTTAAACAGAGCTGGCATATCTACTGATGTATGCTGCTATGCTTCCTTAAAAAAATATGTTCACAATAACTATGAAGCAGTTATCTTTGATGAAGCGCACCATTGCTTTACAGAGAAGAGAATGGCAGCTTTAGAGGAGCTAAAAGAGAATTTGTATCCTAATGCTTATATTTATCTCCTCTCTGCTACCCTATCTTCAGGCAAGGAAGACTTGATTACAGGTATCTTCGGAAAATTCACTACCTCCACTGTCACCTTAAAGGATGCTATCAAGGAAGACATACTTCCAGACCCAAAGGTATATGTGGTAGAAATGCACCTTGATAATGTCAAGAGGCATCAGGAGATTAAGATTGGCAATGATCCAAAGGCTCCTTTGGTCAAATGGGAGAATAGGGCTAAGTATATCTATAATAATACTCCTTGTATCATACAGTGTACTGAGTTCCAGAAGAACGCCTATCTTACTTCTACTATGGAATACTGGAAACAGAGATATGAGAGGTCTCATAATGAGTTCCAGAGAACCAAGTGGGTTAATATAGGCAGTCAACGCAAGAGATTTCTTGGTGAGCTCAAGACTGGAGCAGTTAGAAAACTGATAGACTCTCTTCCCAGGAATAACAGGTTTGTATGTTTCTGTGCTTCTGTAGCTCAGGCAAATTCTCTTGACTTTGTAAATACAATATCCTCAAAGAGACCAGCTAAGAGTAATCAGCTGATTATTGATAAATTCAATAACAAGGAGGTAAATCGTATCTATGCAGTTGGTATGATTACTGAAGGTATGAACCTGACAGATATTCAGACTGGTATTATAGTACAGCTTGATGGTAAGGAAAGACTTTTCATTCAAAAATTTGGGCGCAGTCTTCGTGCTGAAGACCCTGTTACTTACATATTCTATTATAAGGGAACTCAGGATGAGAATTATCTGAAGGGAGCACTTGAGAATATAGACCCTAAGTTTGTTAAGTATATAGACTATAATAACTTATCTAAAACATTATAAACAACTTATGGAAGAGAAGAAATTTTAAGAAGAAAGCTTGATAGAATGATTAATAAACAATAAATATAAAGTAGTATGAGAGAAATAAAAATATCTGGAGAAATAACAGAATACTCCGATGGAGAAAATCGAAAAATATTTTCAGATTGTGGTGGTGCTATTCTTATAAGAGACTTTATTTTAAAAGATTGTGGTGGATACAATATAGGAGATAGAGTTACTGTCTCTATTAGTCCCTGCAAAGAAAATGAGTTTCATTATCCCCCAATGCCAAAAGAGAATAACTAATAGCAAATATTATGGAAGAGAAGAAATTTGCTGCTTCAGTAGTGAAGTATGTATGTCCTATATGTGGACAGGTTGATGAAGATGCTTCTGCTATTGTCATGAATACAAGATTAACTAAGGCAGATGCTAAGAAGGTAGAAGAAATGCATGATAAGGTTATTGGTTACTCTGATAAGCCTTGCAAGGAGTGTCAGAAGATTCTGGACCAGGATGCTTTTTTTGTTATAGGCATAGACCCTGAGAAGTCTGATGATATGAAGAATCCTTGGAGAACAGGACACTTAGTAGGCATTAAGAAAGCTTCAGAGTTCTATCAGCATTTACCTGAGGAGTATAAAGGTAAGAATGCCCTCTTTATGGATTATAGGGAGATGAGACAATTAGGAATGATTAGATAGAAGTATTATGAAATATGTAGTAAGCAGAAGTAATTGCTATCCGGAAGAGAATCCCCAGTGTCCAGGAGCACAAAAAGAGTTAATTCCTAAAGATGGGAGACTCTCTGAGTCTTACACTGTAGAGTTGGACTCTCTTGAGGATTTGAATATGCTAAGTAAGAAAGTAGGTCATCCTGTTATTGTATTCCCTGTATCTAACTGGGGATTTGACATCCCTGAGATAGAAATATATGATGGTTATAGAGAATAGATACAATCTAAAACAATCAAGTTATGAGAATCAAATTTGAAGACAGTGCAAATAAAGAACATTGCTTTTCTTTAGAAGAGATAGAGGATGTTGATTCTAGAGGTGTTGAAAAAGTATTGATAACTCTTAAAAATGGAGATAAATATACTGCTAAAGGTAAGATTAAATTTATTAAATAGCTTATGAAGATTATTTTAGACACAGAAGTATGTAAGAAAGAAGGTAAGGATGCTGATGTTATCCTGTATCTTCTCTCTCTCCTCTCTGGCTGTAGGATTACCACTAACACCTTTGAGAAAGCAAGGCAACAGAATCTATTGTTGTTTGAGCAGATGTATGATCCCCGAAAACCGTTTCCTGAGTATGTCTCATTGAATGTGACTGGAGAGCATCTTGCTGAGAGTATTATGGCAAGTAGCAGTAATATAGCTTCAGAGGAGAGGTGTGTACAGCTTGCAGAGAAACTTAGGGATATATTCCCTGCTGGTAAGAAACCTGGATATGCCTATACATGGAGAGATAGTGTCTCCTGTATTACAGACAGACTTAAGAAGTTCTTCATGAAGTATGGTGAATATAGTGATGAACAGGTAATAGAGGCTACCAAGGCTTATGTTGCATCATTCAATGGTAACTACACTTATATGCAGCTTCTTAAATATTTCATCTGGAAGAACAAGGTTACTGGTGAAGAGGTAGTTAGGGGAAGAGTAGTTGGTGAAGTTGAAAGACAGAGCCAGCTTGCTGCTTGGATTGAGGATACTCCTGATAAGAAGACAAGTGCTGATTGGGATATAGAATTACGTTAATATATAATAAGGTATGATTTTTAAAGTAAGTTTTAAGGAAACAGAGAATAATCCCTGTAAAGCTGTGAAAAAAGTAGGAAAAACCACCACCGTCATCTTAAAGGGAGTTGTGGATTTGCCTTCATTCTGGAATCATATTCCTGATGAAGTTGTTGATTTCATAGGTTATACTACTAAAATAGAAGTTTATGAGGACATAGTAGATAATTGTCTGCTCATATACTCTGAAGGAGTGGCTAAATGCAGACCTGATGACAAGTATGACTCGCTTCTTGGAGAGAGGCTGGCAGAGGCAAGGGCTAAGTATGATATCTACAAGTTCTTCTATAACTTAACACACAAGCTGTATGATTACTATGATAAGATACTCTTTGGAGAATCTGGTGTCGTAGATACAGGCTATGGTAGTTGTTTGGCTAAGGATGTGAAGAAGTATGAGGGCTTGTGTATCCGTGAGGCACATCATATTGGAGAACTCTTAGCAAGTAAGGACAATGGATGAAGTATTTCAGTCTCCGAGTCAAAACTTAAGTCTTGTAGAAAAGACTCTGCAAGAAATTGAGGGTAAAAGACAACGGATCATTGATGGTGGTGTAAACTGTATACCATCACCGTTTAGGAGGTTTGCCGAGGATTTCTGTGGTATTGAACAAGATACTTATTATATAATTACTAGCTTTAGTAAAGGAGGAAAATCGCAATTTACATCCTATACTTTTATCTTCCAGGCAGTCATTTTTTCTATGTTTGCTAAAGAGCAAGTAGATTTTAAGATTATATATTTTCCTCTTGAGGAGACTAAGGAGAGAATCATGCAGAGATTTATGTCTTGGCTTTTGTATAAGATGTCAAAGGGGGCTGTGAGAATAAGTCCCAGACAATTGCGTTCTACTACAGACGCTCTTGATGAAAGCATTATTGACAGGCTTAAGCAGACTGATATTCAGAATATACTTGAGTATTTTGAGGAACATGTCATATTTCCAAATGAAGCCCCTAATCCAACTGGTATCTATAAGTATTGTAAGCAATATGCTGAAGAACATGGCACTGTAAATAAGAAGAAAGTAACTATCAAAGATGAACTTGGGCAACCTCAAGAGATAGAAGTATTTGATTCTTATGAACAGGATAATCCCAATGAGTATCGTATGATTATTATTGATACTATTAATCTGATAGATACTGAAAGAGGGATGACTCTTAAGCAGTCTATGGATAAACTCTCAGAGTACTTGGCTAAGTATCTTAGAAATAGATATCACTACTCTCCTATTGTTATTCAGCAGCAGGCATTTGAGTCTGAGGGTAATGACGCATTTAAACTTGGAAGAGTAAGACCTTCAGCTGTTGGCCTTGGGGACTCAAAATACACAGCCCGCGATGGAGATATAGTCTTAGGTTTGTTTTCTCCATTCAGATTTGGTATTACAGAATATCTCGGTTATGATATTACTATTCTAAAGGATCACATCAGGTTCTTAGAGGTGATAGTCCACAGAAATGGTGAGATGGGTGGTATTCTTCCTCTTTGGTTTGATGGTGCAGTGTGTGACTTTAAGGAGTTGCCTAAACCTGATGACAAACCTAGTATGAAAGTTATCTATGACAACTGTAAACAGATGGAGGTAGCCAAGTCAGCATCTAAGATCCCTTCTACTACAACAAAGCCTGTATTACTTCTCTCTATGGCAAATAGTATTAAACACTTTATAAACATCAATTTTAAACATTAAGTTAAACAAATGGCAAAGATTTTAGTTTTAGCAAAGTCAGGTTTTGGTAAAACCACTTCTTATGCTGGAAGAGAAAAGTATGGTATTAAAGGGTTAGACCCAAAAACCACTTTTGTCATTCAGTGTATTGGAAGAGGAGTACCTAATCCTGAATTTAAATTGGCTCCAGAGCCAGAGATTAAGTATATTGCCCAGTACAACAGAGTACAGGTAGATACTATTACTGGCTTGGATAGATTCAAGAAGGTAGCAGAATTCATTGAGTCTTTTAAGAATCCTAATAATCCTTATAAGAATCTGATTGTAGATGATTTCAATTATCTTTCTCAGGATTTCTATATGGCAAATGCTATGAAGGGCGGCTGGGATACTCCTAAGCAAATTGGCTATGGTATGGGACTTATCTTCAATGCAATGAAGGGATGTCCAGAGAATAAGAATATCATCTGCTGTGCTCATTATGAAGAGTATAAGGATAAAAACGGTGATTCTATCTCTTATAAGTTCAAGACTACTGGTAAGATGGTTGATGACTACATAACACCCGAAGGAAATTTTGACATTATTCTCTTTGGTAAACAGAGTTTTGATATGCAGTCTAAAAAAGCCAGTAAGACTTTCCTTAAGGAGTTTGATGGAGAGTTTCCTGCAAAGGATTCTTTAGGATATCTTGATGCGTTGCCTGATGAGTTTCCTAATGATCTTGGATTAGTAGTAGCAGAAATTGCCAAGCGTTATCAATAAACAAATAATATTATCTTTTAACAATTTAAACAAGTTAAACAATGAAAACATTTTCAAAGATTGAAATTAGCGTGATTAAGTCAACAGCCAAGAATGTAGCACCCTTCATTACTAAGAAGGCTAAGGTAGATGAGCAGATTGCTGCAACCAAGGAGAAAATCCAGAAGATGCTGGAAGAGAAGCTTCAGAAGCTTGAGGCAGAGAAGGCAGGATATCAGTCTATTATTGATTCTATGAATCAGGCTGTAAAGCAGATTACTGGTGGCTACACAACTGAGGATTTGGTTGTTGTTACCAAGGAAGGCACTGGTCAGATTGGTGACAATGGCAAGGAGATTATGAAGACTGTCTATAATCTCAAGTATCCTGAGACTGTCATTCCTGAGACTATTGTTCCTCCTACCACTGAGGATAATCCTGGCTCTGACTTTGACATTGACAAGGAGAATGCAGAGGTAGCTTCCGAAGAGATGCCTGAGGAGATTATAAAGGAGCAGGATAAGGTAGCTGAGGAGGCTGCTAATGCAGACCCATTTGAGAATGCTGTTGAGGGAGACCCATTCAATCAGTAAGGAAATCTCTTAAAGGTAACTGATTCTGAGGAGACAAGTTCCCTGCTGTTACTGCCTAATATTATTTCTTGCAGTCATTAGAGTTTCCTCATTTTTAGATAATATAAACAATTAAAAGTTATTTAATATGGCAATTAAAGCAAATGCCTCTTCACAGGGAGGTGAGTTTAAAAAGTATGTTGGTGTTGCTTCTTTCCGTGTAATCGGTGTTAATCCTACAAAGGCAGAACTTGAGAAGTTCTTTGGCAGGGAGATGCAGAAGGAGCCTGAGTATCTTAAGGATAAGGTAGATGAGAATGATAACAATAAGGCTTATAAGCAGCTTCGTGTATCTTTTATGGTACTTGCAGATAAGGAGTATGAGGATGGCAAGCCTATCAAGGAGAATGCTGCTCTTCCTGAGGATCTGAAGCTTACGGCTAACTTCTTCATTGATTCTCGTTATAACTATAACAAGGATAAGACCAAGGTACAGGTGATTGATAAGTATGGCAGAACTGCATGGGTTACTATTGACCAGTGTAAGAATCATCAGATTCCTGTATATAGCAATGGCCCAGCAAGAATTGATGCTGATTATCGTCCTGCATTCAGAGGTGAGGATGATTTGACTCAGTTCATTCTCAATTATCTTAATGTCACTCCTATTGACACTTATAACAGCAATACAAATACTTGGATAACCAATGCACATCCTGAGGATTGTGAGGGAAGGCTGGATAAGATTAAGGACTATTTCACTGGTAATGTATCTGAGCTGAAGGAGTTCTGTACCTATATGCCAAGTAACCATGTGAAGCTTGCTGTAGGTGTACAGACTGATGACCAGGGAAAACAGTTTATGACTGTCTACACCCGTACCTCTTTGAGAAATGGTGCAAGAAGTTATACTAGAATCAAGGATGATATTGATGGCAATCAGTCTTCTAATGTAAAGAACACTGTATTCTCAAATGACCCCATTGGTATTATCAAGGAGATTGAGGAGTATAAGGAGAATGTCAAGGAGACTAATCTGAATTCGGCTCCAGTAGCTTCTGATGACCCCTTTGCCAAGGCAGCAGCTTTACCTGAGGATGATCTGCCATTTGGTAATTCTACTGATGAAGACCCTTTCGCTAACAATAACTAACTATTAAATGTCCCTGATGTTATGAAGGCAAATAAGAGTGAATGCGAATCTGTTGCTGAGATTATGGAAAGAGTAAGCCATGCTGACTTGCTTTCACATTATCTTGGTATTAATTCCCTTCCTGTGCTCATCAACTCTCCTTTAAGAGATGATGTCCATCCTTCATTTTTCATCTATTCACCAGATGGCGAGAAAGTCCTCTATAAGGACTACGCCACTGGTGATAAGGGGGATATTTATTCCTTGCTTGAGAAAAAGGACAGTATTACATTCTCACAATTACTGCGTAAGATTGCATCAGAGAAAGTATTCCAGAAAAAAGAGGCAACCTTCACCAATACCTCATCTCAAGGTAAGAAGTTTACCAAAACTACAAGAGAACTGAGAGTTAGAATCAGAGATTGGCAACAGCATGATATAGCCTATTGGGAACAATATGGCATATCTCTCAAATGGCTTAAGTATGCTGAAGTTTATCCCATCTCCCACAAGATTATATATAAAGGAGGACAAAGGTTTGTATTCCATGCTGCTAAGTATGCTTATGTCTTTGTGGAGAGAAAAGAAAACTTAGTATCACTAAAGGTTTATCAGCCTGAAGTTGATGACAAAAGACGCAAGTGGGATAATAGCAATGATGGTTCTGTAGTTGGTTTGTGGACTAAGGTTCCTCAGACTGGGGAAAAGTTGGTTATATGTTCTTCACTCAAAGATAGCCTTTGTTTGTGGGCAAATACAGGAATACCAGCTATTTATGTGCAGTCTGAGACTACAGGATTGTCTAATACAGCTCAAGAGGTATTAAGAAATAGATTTAAGTATATCTTTATCTGTTTTGATAATGATGCTCCTGGGTTAATAGATGGTGAGGAGTTATCTCTAAAAACAGGATTTAAGAATGTAGTACTGCCTCATTTCTCAGAAGGAAAGGATTTATCAGATATGTTTAAAGCAAAGGGTAAGGAAGAATTCATTAAGATTGTAAAACCTTTATTTGATATTGATTGTGGAAAATAAAAAAGTAAGGAACGCAAAAGGACATACCTATAATGGTATAGATTTTAAGAGCGGCTTAGAGGTTACTGCCTATAAGGAGCTTATGCAAGAGGGATTTAATCCAGAGTATGAGAAGCATACCTATGTGCTTCAGAAATCAAAGCTCTTTCCTACTCAGCATTATGCTCCCTTTACAGATAGGAAGATTCATAAAATGGTGTGGGGACTAAATAAGTATAAAACTATCAGCATAAAATATACTCCAGACTTTGTTTTCACTATAGGTGACAAACTTATTATAGTAGAAGTGAAAGGATATGCTGCGGAAAAATATCCCTATCAGAAGAAACTATTCTTCAAGTATTTAGAAGACCACTATCCTAATAGTGCTTTCTTTGAGATCCACAATCAAAAGCAGTTAAAAGCTGCTATCGACATAATTAAAAAATTTACAGAATAATGAGAAAAAGTTTAGCAGATATCAGCTGGAGGGTTCCAGAAAGCCAGTACAGAGAAGACCCTGCATTATCTTATAGTACTTTATCCAGATACGAAAGAGAAGGATTTGAGCATTTGGATACCCTGTTTGATAGGATTGAGAGCCCATCACTCTTATTTGGAAGCTGCGTAGATACATTGATTACAGATGGAGAAGGGGCATTCGCTGATAATTATTTCATTAGTGATATTCCTAAAGTATCTCCATCAGCAGAGCCTATAGTAAAGGAGATATATGCTTCTTTCCACAACGCTTATACCAACATCAATGATATTCCAGACGATGCATTGATGCCTATCCTCTCTCGAGCTGGATATAAGGGTAATACTAACTGGGGTACAAAGGCTAAGTGTGATGCTATCAGGAAAGATGGTGCTCAGTATTATCAGACTATGTTCATGGCTGGCGATAAGACTATTGTCTCTCAGGATATGTATAATAAGGTATTTGCCTGTGTAAGAGCCTTGAAGGATTCTCCATCTACCAGGATGTACTTTGCAGCTAATGACCCATTCAGTGATATAGAGAGATTCTACCAATTGAAGTTTAAGGGCAGCTTAGGAGGGATAGATTACAGATGTATGATGGACTTAGCAGTTTTGAATCATAAGGAGAAGTATATTATTCCTTGTGACTTGAAGACAAGTTCTCATAGGGAGTATGATTTCCCTAAATCATTTGTACAATGGCACTATCAATGTCAGGCAAGGCTTTATAGCAGATTACTCAGACAGGCTATGGACAAAGATGAGTACTTTAAAGACTTCAAACTCCTTAATTATCGCTTTATTGTAGTTAACAATATTGATAATCCTATACCCCTGGTATGGGAATTCACAAAGACTGCGAGTGTAGGTGAGATTGAGATTGGAGGTACTAAATTCAGAGACCCTGAAGTTATTGGTAAGGAATTGCATTATTATCTGGATAGTCGTCCTAGTGTTCCTCTTGGTATTAATTTGGATAAACCTAATAATATTGAAAGATGGTTTGATGATAAAAGATGATAGCTGGCAGTAAAGTTGGATTAAAGGAGTATAATGAGTTCTGTAAGAACCTGAATGCGGGCAGTATTCTGTATAATATAAATACCTCTAATAACTGGGGGGAATATCTGCTTGTAGTAAATGTAGACCGTATTCAATGCAATAATCTCACTACTTATACAGTATTGCTATTGGGTATTAAGAAAGAAGAAGGTAAATACATTCCAAGGGATTTTATGGTTTCTCTTACTCCTGACTTGAGAGCGCACATTTCATTCTTGAAGTATGTCGGGTATAGCAAATTCACTTTAGTTCCTGTACTGGAAGATATCAGAATCAATGTAGGGCTGGTTGCAAGATTCAGTCAGGTAGATTTGCATGAGTATGCACAGAATTTGTCTATCAGGAAGCCTGTAAATAGGAAATATGGAAAGAATGGAAAGTTAATCATAAGAAAAACTGGTAATTAAGAATTATGAAATTGAAGATTTTAGTAAAAAGATTTAAGAATGAGAAAGGGGAACCTTTAGTCAGTCTTCCTAAGATAATTAAGAAGGGTGAGTGGGTTGATCTCATGGCATCCCAGGAGGTTGTACTTAATGCTCCTCAAGCCGGTACACTTAAAGGCCATGATGTCAAGCATCGTGATGTTGTATCTGATGTTACCTATATTCCTCTTGGAGTAGCTATGAAGCTACCTGATGGATTTGAGGCTATTATGGCATCTCGCTCTTCAGCTGCAAAGAAGATGGGTGTAATGCTTGCAAATGGTATTGGTATCATTGATAACAGTTATTGCGGAGATGGTGACCAGTGGATGTACCCAGCAGTAACTCTTCGTAAGACTTCTATTGCTCAGAATACTCGTCTTTGTCAATTCAGAATCCAGCTTTCTCAGAAAGCTACTGTATGGCAGAAGATAAAGTGGTTATTCACATCTGGTATTGAATTAGTAGAAGTTGATTCCCTTGGAAATGATGATAGAAAGGGACTTGGAAGTACGGGTACTATAACATTTAAATGATAAGATATGAATTGTGATATTTTGATTTTCTTTGGCATTGTATTTATTATCATTTCCTTAGCTTTGTTTGCAAAGAGATGTATGTATAAAACTGCCATGTATTCTTTTCAGAGTTGGGAGAAGTCTGATTTACCTTTTATTACCATTGATGTTCAGGGGCACTTTCTGAATATGATTACTGATTCTGCTGCTGCTGTTTCTATTATCAGAAAAGATGCACTTAAGAATCTGCAATATGAAGTAAGTAGTAGAAGTGTGAATTTGGCAGCTCTTACAGAAGAAAGTGTTCATTCAGAAGTTGTAGCCATACCTATCACTATTAATGGTAAGGTAATTAAGACTGACTTTGTAGTCTATGATAGTGATGATATTGCCTGTTTTAAGAAACATGGTATCATTATGGATGGACTATTAGGAGTTGAGTTCTTCAAGGCTACTAAAGGTATGATTGATTTTCAAAACCAAACAGTTAAATTTCCATGATATATTTTGTAACTCACCAAAAGCAGCTGTTTCCCGATGCAGATTTTGAATGTATCTCTCCAGAGCTATCTTTGGAGATAATGAAAGATTGGAATCTCATTCAAGTAGATACTGAAACCTCAGGTAGTGATGCTCATCTTTGTGAATTACTGTGCATTCAGTTTGGTAATGATAAAGCTGATACTCGCATTGTGGTGGATTGTACTACTGTAAATGTGTGTCTTTATAAAGATTTTCTTGAGAGTCATAGACTTCTTTTCCAAAATGGAAAGTTTGATTTACAGTTCCTCTACAGTAAAGGTATTATTCCTATGAAGATATATGATACCATGATCTGCGAGCAATTGTTATATCTTGGCTACCCATCAGGTAAGATTCTTTATTCTCTCAAAGAAATAGCTTGGCGCAGGCTTAAAATCAATATTGATAAAACAGTACGTGGGGAGATTCATTGGAGAGGATTGGATAAAACTGTCATTATGTATGCTGCTGGTGATGTTACATATCTAGAACAGATAATGCAATCACAGCTAAAAGACCTCAAGCAGAAAGGGCTGATGAAGGCGGCTCAGATTGAGTGTGACTTTGTGCCTGTGATTGCTTATCTGGAATGGTGTGGTATTCATCTTGACCAAGATAAATGGAAAGCTAAGATGAAGAAAGACCAACAAAATCTACAAGATTGTATTAAAGCTCTTGATGACTTTGTGACTAGTAATCCCAAGTATAAACAATTTACTCATGTTAATACTCAAGGGGACTTGTTTCTAGGCTATGACTTTACTCCTAAATGTACTATACAATGGAGCAGCTCTCAGCAGGTCGTGAAATTCTGTAAGTTTTTAGGATTTGATACTAAGGTACAGGACAAGAAAACTGGAGAGGATAAAGATTCTGCTATGGAGAAGCATCTCAAGAAACAGAAGAAAATCAATCCTGAGTTTATTCGTCTTTATTTTGGTAAAGGAGAGCCTGGGGATGATGATTACTATCCTGGGTATAGTGGTAGCTTTAAAGTCTGTACATCTTTTGGTCAAGGGCATTTGAACGCCATTAATCCTAAAACTGATAGGATACATACTGTGTATAAACAACTTGGTGCAGCTTCAGGAAGGATGTCTTGTGGTTCCCAACAACAGAATACTGTTCTTGCAAAGCTGAATCAAGTTTCCGCAAAGGATTGTACTTATCCCAATATCCAGCAACTCCCCCATGATGAAGAAACAAGAGCTTGTTTTACAGCTCCTAAAGGTTATCTATGGTCTTCTTGTGATTTCTCGGCTCTTGAGTCAAGACTTGGGGCAGACATTTATAATGAGCAGTCTATGCTTTATGAGTTCCTTCATGGCTCTGGTGATATGCATTCTCTATGTGCCTATATGGTCTATAAAGACGAGATTCCTCGTGATACTCCTGTTAAAGATATTAAAGATAAGTACCCTCATCTCCGGTCTGCTGTTAAGCCCATTGAGTTCTCACAACAATTTGGAGGTTCTGAATTTGCTATTCAGAATTCTATGGGATGTTCTCTTGAAGAAGCACAGGAGTTTAAGAATGCTTATGATTCTGGTTTTCCAGGGATAGCAGAATTTAAAAAGAAAGGTTCTGCATTTGTAAGAAAGAATGGTTATATTCTTATGTGTAAGTACTCTGGACATAAAATGTTCTGGTGGGATCATGATAAGTGGCTTGAAAGGCAGAAATCCTTTACTCAGGAGTTTTGGGAAGACTATCGTAATAATCATAAGGGAACTGGAGATTGGGTAGCCCAAGAGGTGAGAGAACATTTCCAAGCCGCTTCTAAATGGGATCGCATGGCACTTAATTCTGTTACACAAGGTTCTGGTATTGTGATTTTGAAGATTGGTATGACCAACTTTTTTCATTGGATTGTAGAGCAAGGTTATTTTGGAATAGTAGAACTAGCCGCTTTAATACACGATGAAAGTAATATCATATTTCCTGAAGAACTCAAAGATATTGTACCTCCAATGCAGCAAAAGTGTATGGAAGAAGCAGCAGCACTCATTTGCACTAAGCTACCAATTCCTGCAAAACCTGATGTAGCGACTTTTTGGAGACATTAAGTTTATTTACAATAATTAAACAACAATTTTTTTAAATTATGGCTATAAAAAGGAATAAATAAAAGAAATTTAAAGTTCATGAAGGAGATACTATATACTATGAAACTCCTAATGGAATAGAAGAAGACATTGCTATGATGATTGATGGTCATGATGTGACAACCAGTTATTATGGGTATTTAAATATCAAAGCTTGTATTCCTTCTAATGATCCTCGTGTTATTGAATATTTAAAGTCAAAAAAATAACTAATATGAAACAAGAAGATAGAGAGCTACTGCTCAAAGACCTTTGTGCAAGGTTGCCTTATGGGGTAAAAGCGCAGGTAAGAATTAATGTAAAATATTCAGATGCTCACAAACCTAATAGTGAAACTTGTATTGGTGATATTTGGGGAATAACAACAAATAAACCATATACTGCTTGGGTTTATTCTTTTATTACAATATATCCTTGTGGCCCAGAGCAAAACATATGTTCTATTAGCGAGTGTAAACCTTATCTCCGTCCAATGTCAAGTATGACTGAGGAAGAACGAATCAAGTTCAGTAAATTATTAGTTAAAAGATATTGTGAGGAAGATTGGGAGGGACATATAAGCACTTCATATTGCATTGAAATAGACAATGTATATACTGACGATGGAAATGGCATTAAATATCCATCAGTATTCTCAATGGATGCAATTGATTGGCTTAATGCGCACCATTTTGATTATCGTGGGCTTATTGAGGAAGGTCTTGCTCTTGAAGCACATGATGGAATGTATAATATAAAAAAGAAATAACTATGGCAGCAAAAGATTATGAAATTGTAGAGGGATGTTTGGGTACGCTTTATCTTGCTAAGAAGAAGAAACCCACGAAGAAAGGAGTACAGACAATAAGTGAAGACCGCAGACCTATCACAAAAAGTGAGATGATTGGCTGTTTTGAGCACTATCTTCGCCAATGGTGCGAAGAGAATAATGATGATATGCTGGTAATAACCAAAGGTGGTAAGAAGATATTTGAGGCAACACTTTTAGATAAAGAGGTATAACTATGGCAACAATTAAATCGTTTACAGACCTTTCTCAGAGTAAGGCTTTGAGTAAGATACTTCCACTTGAAAGTTCAGATATGGTATATCTTAGATGTGATTTTGAAGATGATTATAATATTCTTGTTGGTTCATATCATGAAGGATATACAGAAAGAGAAGATGGAACAATAGTTCCTGTCTTTGATGAACATATTCCTTGTTGGAGTCTTGCAGCATTGCTTGGTGTTCTGCCTAAGATTGTTAATAACGAAACACTATTTATCGAGACATCTGCTGCATTATGGCACATAGGATATCGTAATATTTATACTGCAAGAACTGACAATCCTGTCGATGCTTGTTATGAAATAATACTGAAGTTGTACGAATTAAATTTATTGTGATTGCAATTAGAGAAACTAAGGGAGGTATAAGTTATGAAACAGCTTAAAGTTACAACTACTGCATCATCTATAGTGACTCTTGATGGTCTTGATATTAATGATGTTATCAAACAAGCAGCAGACCTTGCACATGAGGTAATGGAAGAATTGTCGATATACAGACAAAGAAATGATTTAGATTCCGACACCTTTAGTTGCGAAGCCTCTTGTTGTAAATTTCTTGATTTAATTGATGATTAAAGAATAAACTTATGGAAAGAACAAGGTACATCGAAAAATCCACAGGTAAGTGGTGGAGAAGAACGACATGGTCAAGCTCATCAAAAGGAGTTGAAATCACTTTGGCTGAATGGGATGACAAAGAGAGAAAAACTGAAATTTGTTTAGGTGAAAAGGAAGTGGAAGAAAGATTTGAATTTAAACCATTTCCTAAAGCTATTATAAATATTGAAGACGTTGCACCAAGACACCCGATTCATATTGTACTTCGTTGCCCTGAATGTGGAAGTATTCTAAAACCCGATGGTGGTGCTATCTGTACCTCTCCTTTGCAGTATGAGCACAGCTGCTCAAATAAGGATTGTCAATATGGTAAATGCACGAAATCTTATTATTCAGGGATGTATGCTCTTGTTACTGATGAGCAAGAGGAAAAACTAAGAGATGGTACATATGATGAGCATAAGGACAGAGAGCTTATCAGGGTAAAAAAATCAGACCTGTGGACGTTTAAAAAAGTAATAAGGTTATGAAAGTAAACGCACCAGAAAAGATTTATATACCTACTATATTGGCGGCTAATACGGTCAGATATAAGGAAGAGGATTCTATTGAGTATGTCAGAACAGATGTCTTTATTGAAAAGGCTTGTTTTTATATTAAGAATATGGTTCTTGATATGACATATTTAGATGTAGATGGAAAGGAGAGTTATAAAATAGATGAGTTTATTGAGGATTTTAAAAAATATTTGGAAGGAGAATAAGTTATGGAAAGTGTAATATTTAGATTTTGCATTGTGTGGCTTATGCTTCATATAATACTTTTCTTTATTGAAAGGTATAGATATAAGCATAGTAGTTGGTCTTGGTATGGTTTTAAGAATGATGGGATGTTTGATATTACCTATCTTGTATTAACTATAGATATAGTAGGTTCTATTCTTGGTATATTATCATTAGTAGGATATTTTATTCTCAACCCCATAATTAAATAAGTACTGAAATGGAAAATAATATGGATAAAATAAAGAAAATCAAAGAGTGGATAAGCAAGAAGCAGGACGGTCTTATGGATACCAATGGCAACTTCAAAACTGCGGCAGACGAGGCTTCTTACAACACCTTGTGCAATCTTGATGCTTATATCGACATCTTACAGAAAGAGCCTGTAAGCGAGGATTTGGAAGAAGCTGCAAGTAGGTATGCTAAAGAAGAATACAGCCGTAAAAGTCCAGCAACTCTTCCTGATAGATGTAGAGGTTGCTATGCACCATTGATGTATGCTTTCAAGGCTGGTGCTGAGTGGCAAATAACAAAGCTGGTGGAAGAGACTGGTAAGCATGAAGTAAAGGTTGATGCTGGCGGCTATCCGTATATCCC
>OCVV012887835.1_pt1 | contig 26562 bp, 20 predicted proteins | sample 1539721 | NCBI WGS metagenome assembly OCVV01 (sample SAMN02144230, study PRJEB22623) | gut metagenome | biome: sheep rumen | host: Ovis aries | place: New Zealand | reverse complement strand
GTAAAAACCAGTATATCTCCGAGACTAATTCTGATTGGATAGACCTCTTCGGATGGGGCACAAGCGGGTATGATAACACAGCCAACGACCCTTGCGCTCTCAATTTCATGCCTTACGCATCCTCCTACGCGAGCACTGATTGTGACGATACGAATTCTACGGGCTACGGTCCTTCCACCGACCAAGCTTACAGGGGATTGACAGGTGCGTCTGCGTACTACGACTGGGGAGTATATAACGCCATCTCCAACAGCGATGCCGATGTAGCTTGGCGGACACTCACGTATGCCGAGTGGTATTACCTGTTGTTCGGCCGCCCGAATGCAGCGAACTTGCGCTCCCAGGCTACGATCCCGAATATCCACGGTTATGTGCTGCTTCCCGATGACTGGGAACTGCCGGAAGGAATGTCGTTTGAGCCTCGCGCCAATGATTGGGAAACCAACACCTATACTGTTTCTCAATGGCGCGTGATGGAGCAGGCAGGCGCAGTCTTCCTGCCCGCTACAGGAGAACGCGGCGGTACCAGCGGCAGATATGTCAATTCGCATGGACTGTATTGGTCGGCTTCCGCATTTAATCCGGGTCGTGCGCAAGTGATCCACTTTGAGGATACTACTTTGTATTCCAATAGCAGATATCACCGCTATTATGGTCATGCCGTCCGTCTGGTGAGCGATGTGGACAAGCAGTCCGATCCCTTAGCCAAGTTCGAGGGATTTGACGTACGCGGCTCCCGAATGGGCGACTGGATATACAATAACGGCGGTTTTCAGAATATCGCCAATCTGACGATAAACGAAACGGATACTGTCCTTCATAAATATAACCTGATTCTTGCTGTAGGTGGCAAGGAAGCGTCCTTTACACTGGGAGGCGTACGTTTCAGTTACACAAATTCCGGTGCCAACAAGAGCGCTTTCACAACGAACGCCGGAGACATTCGTCCGGGCGGCAAGGATCGCAAAATCATTATTCCAACTTACCCGGGAGACGATATTCTGGTAGCTGTTGCAGATACAGTGGATTATCCGGGTATGAAGGTACAGGGTCTGGCTTCCGCCACCGTTGACCTGAAGGCGGGAGAGAATATCCTGCACGCTACGGCAGATTCTATCGTGATTACCTCTTCCAATGTAAGCGGATCAGAAGTAAAACCTAAAATCGGTGCTATTCTCTGCATCGCGCATAACATCCGCGAAGGATTGTCCGACTTGGAGGCTCCGCACAAAGCCGAGAAAGTTCTCCGCAACGGTCAGATTCTCATTCTCCGTAGCGGCATGACCTACACCCTCCAAGGGCAAGAGATAATCGTGCCATAAGATCAAGAGGGGAATAAAGCGGCAGAATATGTGGAAAAATTGACGGAAATAGTACTTTCCGGCAAAAAGAATGGCATACACTTGTGTATGTCATTTATTTTTTGTAATTTTGCGCCCGCTTATGAAAATAGCAATTATAGGATACGGAAAAATGGGTCACATGATCGAGGAAGTGGCCCTCAGTAGAGGTCACAAGATTGTGGCTACTATTGACGCCGGCGATGCCTTCGACCTGAAGGGAGCCGACGTGGCGATTGAGTTTACTACTCCGACGACTGCGGAGGACAATATCCGCAAGGCCTGGGCAGAAGGTGTGCCGGTGGTCTCCGGCTCCACGGGAATAAACAAGCCCAACCCCGACCCTTCCCTGATAGGAACGGAGGAAGGTAACAAATGGGTTGTCAGGAACAGAGACGGAAAAGTGATGCTCGTCTGGAGCAGCAATTACTCCGTGGGAGTGAATATATTCTTTGAGCTGAACAAGTTCCTGGCTGAGAAGATGAGCGAACAGCCGCAGTACACACCCTCCATCACCGAGACCCACCACATTCACAAACTCGACAAACCGTCGGGTACCGCGAAGACGCTCGCGGAACAAATAGAGAACGAACTCCCTTCCCTTCAGGGAGGGGCTGGGGGTAGGCTTCCTATTGAATCCATCCGCGAAGGCGAAGTGCCGGGGACGCATGAGGTGAAATGGGACAGCGAGGAGGACACGATCATTATTACACACATCGCCAAAGGTCGCAGAGGTTTTGCCCTCGGAGCGGTTCTGGCGGCAGAGAAATTAGTATGAAAAGTTTTCAAGATAGAATTAACGAAGTGTCGCGCGGGGGATGGATTCGCGCAGGAATCTGGAGCGCGCTCTATATCGCGTTCGTCATCTGGGTCGCATGGGGCGACTGGAAGAGTCTGGGATGGCTGGTGTTGCTGCCGCTGATCGTAGATGCCTTCACAACGAAGTATATCAACTACTCTTGGTGGCGCAAATACAAAGACACCAAGCCCGCCCTCTACACCCTCTGCTCATGGATAGATGCGATTGTGTTTGCCCTCGTGGCGGTGTATTTCATCAATCTGTATATCTTCCAGAACTACCAGATTCCTTCTTCGTCTCTGGAGAAGAGTCTGCGTGTCGGAGACTTCCTGTACGTCAGCAAGATGGCTTACGGCGCGCGCGTGCCGCAGACACCGTTGAGCATGCCGCTGGTGCAACACACAATGCCGGAATGGCTTGGCGGCGGAAAGAGTTATTTCGACCATCCGCATTGGGAGTACAAGCGTCTGAAAGGCTGGACGAGCCCGAAGAAGGGGGATATAGTAGTCTTCAATTTCCCTGCCGGTGACACGGTGTGCCTCAAGATGCAGAACCCCGACTACTATACCCTCAAGCACTACTACGGCGAGGCGTTGTTAAGATCCCGCGAGGATGTCTTTGGCGAGATCGTCACGAGGCCTGTGGATCGGCGTGAGAACTACGTGAAGCGCTGCGTGGGCGAACCGGGAGACAGTTTGAAAATCGTGGACAACACGATTTTTACAAAGGGACTAAGTGACCAACTACCAAGTACCACGGCGTGGCAGCGTGAACCGGAGAGAGAGGGCTTGCAGCTGAATTATCTTGTGCAGACCGACGGGCATGTGTTCGGGGCGAAATACCTGGAGAAGATCGGTATCAGCATAGCTGACCGCATCCAGATAGACGCCACCACCTGGCACTTCCCGCTGACCAAAGCGATGAAGGAAGAGATGGAGAAGAACCCGCATGTGGTATCTGTGATAGTGGAGCCTTCGGACCGCGGCGGAGAGGTCTATCCGCTGGGACATAACACCTGGACGCGCGACAACTACGGACCAATCTACATCCCGAAGAAAGGCGATAAACTGATGATTACCGAGGAGAACTACTGGATATATAAGCGGATTGCGGACGCGTACGAGTTCAAGTCCATGAAGATCGGCGAGGAGTACGAGTTTGAGATGGATTACTACTGGATGCAGGGCGACAACCGCCATAACTCCGCCGACAGCCGTTATTGGGGCTTCGTACCGGAGGATCACATCGTCGGACGGCCGGTATTCATCTGGCTCTCCATCGACAAAGACAAACATTCCATCCGCTGGAACAGGATTGGCAGAGGAGCAAAACGATGATTTTACCTACCGCATATTTGCCGCCGAAGTCGTACATGGACGCGCTGATGAGCGAACCCGCGACGATTGAGCAGATGGAGAGCTTTGAGAAACAGACGTTTCGCAACCGAGCGCTCATCCGTGACGCAAAAGGAGAGTTGGTACGACTAACCGTTCCGGTGGGCAAAGTAGAACACAAGCAGCTGACGCGGGATATTCAGATCAGCTACCAGACCCGGTGGCAACACCAACACTGGATCACCCTCGTCTCCGCGTACCAACACACGCCGTACTTTACGTATTTCGCCGATTACCTCAGGCCGTTCTACGAGAAAGAGTACAAGTGGCTGATCGACCTGAACGACGAGATGAACGCGACGCTGGTCGCCCTTCTAAAGAAAGAGAGGCCGTTATTAGACGAAAGTCAAAAGTCGAAAGTCGAAAGACGCACCGCCGATTGGAGCGGACAAATTTGGACAGATAAACATCCGTGGCAAACGGAATTAAGTATATTAGATACGTTGTTTGATGAAAGAGATTGATTGGAGTAAATTGGGATTTCATTACACGGAGCCGGACTATATAGTTCGCGCCGCGTATCACGATGGCGCATGGGAAGAACCCTACGCCACGAAGGACAAGTTCCTGCACTTGCATGTGTCGGCTACTTGTTTGCAGTATGGGCAAGAGGCCTTTGAGGGGCTGAAAGCTTTCCGGGGAGTAGATGGGAAGATCCGCATCTTCCGTTGGCGGGAGAATGCCAAACGAATGGCGCGAAGCGCAGAGGGTTTGTACATGCAGCCCGTTCCGGAGGAGTTGTTCGGCAAAGCCATCCGGCTGGCGTTGGAGAAGAACCTGGATTTTCTGCCGCCTTACGGAACCGGCGCAACGCTTTATTTCCGACCGCTGCTGATCGGTACGACGCCGAGGCTGGGTGTAGGACCGGGCAGAGACTTTGAGTTCATCGTCATCCCATCGCCGATAGGTCCGTACTATCCGGGCAAGTTCCATTGCACAACCTTTATCGTGAACCGGCATGTGGATCGTGCGGCGCCTTACGGAACAGGTACGTTCAAGGTCGGCGGTAACTACGCCTCGTCCTTCCGGGCTACCGAACCGGCTCATGCACAAGGCATGGACTGCCTCTTCCTCGATGCCAAATACCATCGGTATATCGACGAGTGCTCGGCAGCGAACTTCATAGGGATCAGGAAGTCGAAAGTCGAAAGTCGAAAGTCGAAAGACTGGATTGAGTATCTGACACCGCGGTCCTCTGCGATTTTGCCGAGTATCACGAATGACAGTCTAATGACCCTGGCAAAGGACTTAGGGATGAAAGTGACAAGACGGCATATCCGGCTGGAGGAACTGGCAGACATAAGCGAAGCCGCAGCCTGCGGAACGGCGTGCGTCATTAGCCCAATCGACAAAGTGATCGATCCGGAGAAGAACAAGATCTACCACCTGAGCGACGAACCCGGACCGGTACTCACAAAGCTCTACCACGCGCTCAGAGATATCCAATTCGGCCGAGCCGAAGATAAGCACGGATGGTGCACAATAATTTAAAACCAAATAATTTATGTTTAAGAATCAACCCAAAGGATTGTTCGCGTTGGCTTTAGCCAACACAGGCGAGCGTTTCGGCTACTACACGATGTTAGCCGTCTTTGCGCTTTTCTTGCGCGCTAATTTTGGTCTGTCAGCTTCGGCTGCGGGCGCTATTTATGCCACGTTCCTGGCGTTTGTGTACTTCCTGCCGCTGATCGGCGGTATCATCGCCGACAAGATCGGTTATGGTAAGTGCGTAACGATCGGTATCATTATTATGTTCCTGGGCTACGTGCTTCTGGCTATCCCGATGGGAGGCGTAGAGTACGGCAGTACGGCTGTAGCCATGGCGGGCATGATCGGTGCGTTAGTGCTCATTAGTTTCGGTACCGGCCTCTTCAAAGGTAACCTGCAGGTGATGGTCGGCAACCTCTACGACGATCCGGCTTATGCAGACCGCCGCGATGCAGCATTCTCGCTGTTCTACATGGCGATCAACATCGGTGCGATGTTCGCTCCGACAGCCGCTGTGAAGATCATGGCTTGGGCGCAAGAGAGTTTGGGCGTGAGCGTGAACGACAGCTATCACTTCGCTTTCGCAGTAGCTTGCGCTTCGCTGGTACTCAGTATTGCTATCTATTACGCTTGCCGTCCGTGGTTCAAGCATGTGGAGAACACGGCTAAACAAGCCGCAGCAAGCGGGCAGAAAGTAGAGACCCTCTCGCCGGAGCAGACGAAAAAACGCATCGTGGCATTGTGCCTCGTGTTCGCCGTAGTACTCTTCTTCTGGATGGCTTTCCACCAGAATGGTCTGACACTCACGTATTTCGCCAACGAGTTCGTATCGCCGGTAGTATCGGGCGTACAGACAATGGCTTTTGATATCTGGAACTTAGTGCTGGTAGCGATTCTTGTGTACGCGCTGTTCGGCATCTTCGGCGATGGCGAGAAGAAAGCGAAGATGATCTGGTCGTGTGTCGGTGTAGCCGTGCTGGGTGCATTAGCGTATAAGTACTTCCACCACCCCGCTGAGTTGGGTATCTCCGCACCGATCTTCCAGCAGTTCAACCCCTTCTACGTAGTTGCCCTGACTCCGGTGAGCATGGCTATCTTCGGTGCGCTGGCGGCGAAAGGAAAAGAACCCTCTGCACCGCGTAAGATCGCGTACGGAATGTTGGTAGCCGCAGCGGCTTATGCGGTAATGGCATTCTGCTCAATCGGCCTGCTGACACCGGCAGAGCAAGAGTTGGCACGCGTCACCGGTGATGGTACGTTTGTAAACGCCAATGTGCTCATCCTCACCTATCTCGTATTGACTTTCGGCGAGCTGCTGCTCAGCCCGATGGGTATCTCGTTTGTCAGCAAAGTGGCACCTCCGCAATACAAAGGAATGATGATGGGTGGCTGGTTTGTAGCTACTGCGCTGGGTAACTTCCTCGTCTCCGTAGGCGGTTACCTCTGGGGCAACCTGCCGTTGTGGCTCGTTTGGAGCGTGTTCATCGGAGTATGTCTCATCGCTGCTATCTTCATGTTCGCAATGATGGGTAAATTAGAAGACGCAACGAAGTAATGTTGAATGTTTAATGTTGAATGTCGAATGACTGAGTTAATCAAATATTTTGAGTCCCTCGAAGCGCGGATTGCGGAATACGAAAAACGCATCGCCGCGCTGGAGGAGGCTCAGCAGACCAACGAAGCCGTGATCGCTTCGATGGAGGCAGAGATCGAGGATCTGAAGAGCCGTCCTCTGCCGGAACCTCAGGTGGTAGAAAAAGTGGTCGAAATCCCGGTATCTCGAGATATCGAAATATCGAAGGAGCCGGAGCCCGCTCCCGCTCCCGCTATAGCAGAGCCCGCGTCTGTAGTAGAGGAGCAAGTTTCTCCCAAAGCTGCGGTCTATGGCAAACCGGTGGACGACATCCGTCAGGCAATCTCGTTGGGCGATCGGTTCTTGTACCAACGTGAACTCTTCGGTCAGAACGCTGAATTGATGCAACGCACCCTCACGGAGATCAATGAGCTGAAGTCCTTCGATGAGGCGATGACTTATATCGGATCCCGCTTCCAATGGGACACCGAGAGTAATAGTTACCAACAGTTTATCGTTTCCCTTCACCGCCGTTTCGGATAAATGCTGTATATCGTTCCCACACCGGTCGGCAATCTGCAGGACATGACGTTCCGCGCGATTGAGACGCTGAAATCGGTTGATCTGATTTTGGCGGAAGACACACGTACCAGCGGCGTGTTGCTGCAGCATTTTGATATCCACACGCCCTTGAAGAGCCATCATAAGTTCAACGAACATGAGACCTCTGCAGATATCGTGGAGCGGCTGAAGGCAGGTGCCAATATCGCGCTTATCTCCGATGCCGGTACGCCGGCTATCAGCGACCCGGGCTTCTTCTTGACCCGCGCTGCCGCCGAAGCAGGTATCGAGATTCAGACGCTCCCGGGTGCGACGGCTTTTGTGCCGGCGTTAGTGGATAGCGGTCTGCCGAACAATCATTTCTACTTTGAAGGCTTCCTTCCGCAGAAGAAAGGCCGGCAGACACGTTTGCAGTACTTGGCACAACTCGACCAGACCTTCATCATCTATGAGTCGCCTTTTAGGCTCGTAAAGACCCTGGAGCAACTATCCCAGGTATGCGGCGAAGAACGCAAAGCGTCCGTCACCCGCGAGATCAGCAAGGTCCACGAAGAGACAGTCCGAGGCACCCTCACGGAACTGATAGCGCATTTCAAAGCGGAAGCCCCTAAGGGTGAGATTGTAGTGTGCGTAGGAGGCATAGAAACAAAGAAAAAGGAGGAAGAGGATGAGTGAGATGAAATCCCTGGCGAAGGACACCGCCATCTATGGTCTGAGTTCGATAATAGGTAAGTTTCTGAACTACCTGCTCGTACCGCTCTATACGTACGTCCTCGCGCGGACGGACGATTATGGTATCGTTACGAACCTCTACGCTTGGACGGCTCTGCTGCTGGTGATCCTTACTTATGGCATGGAGACAGGATTCTTCCGTTTCGCCAATCGTGAAGATTACGACCCGAAGAGTGTCTATAAAACAGCCTACATCACATTGCTTATCAGTAGTGCGATGTTTACGATGCTTGTCTTCATTTTCCACCAACCGATAGCGAATATTCTCGGCTATCCCGATCATTCGGAGTTTGTGGAGATGATGTTTGCTACAGTGGCTGTCGATGCGTTTGCCTCTATTCCTTTTGCATACCTCCGGAATCAGAAACGTCCGATACTCTTTGCAGCACTCAAACTCCTGTTTGTACTGCTCAACATAGGGTTTAACATCCTCTTCCTGGTAGTACTGGGGATGAACGATGTCTTCTATGTGTTCCTCTCCAACCTCCTTGCTACAGCCATCCAGACCCTCTGTCTGCTGCCGTTCACGATGCCCAAAGGCGGAAAGTTTGATAGTTTGGCACTCAAAGAGATGCTGCGTTATTCGCTGCCGCTGCTGGTACTCGGCGTAGCGGGAATCATGAACCAGACCCTGGACCGCATCCTCTTCCCGTATCTCTATACCGGCGAGGACGCACAGGCACAACTCGGTATCTACGGAGCGTGCTTCAAGGTAGCGATGGTGATGATGATGTTTACCCAAGCCTTCCGCTATGCGTACGAACCCTTTGTATTCGCAAAACACAAAGACCGTCAATCTGTGGAAGCTTATGCCGATGCGATGAAGTACTACATCATCTTCTCGTACCTCATCCTCTTGGGCGTGATCTTCTATCTGGATATCTTCCGGTACATCGTCTCGAGCGCTTATTGGGAGGGGCTGAAGATTGTGCCGGTAGTCCTCTGGACGTATGTCTTCCAGGGCATCTACTTCAACCTCTCGTTCTGGTACAAACTGACGGACGAGACCAAATGGGGCGCGTATTTCTCGCTCATCGGCTTATGTATCACGCTGGTTCTTCAGATTGTAGGCGTGCCGCTCATCGGTTATTGGGCGTCTTGCGGCAGTAGCCTCGTTTGCTACTTCGTGATCATGATCCTCTCCTATGTCATCGGTCAGAAGAAAGCCCCGATTCCCTACGACCTCAAGAGTATCGGCGGTTATACAGCGCTGACGCTCGGACTATTAGGAGTTTATTATGCCTTCCGGCTGTATTATGTACAAAACATGTGGGCGCTGATGGGTATCGGTACGATACTGATCGGCATCTACCTATTTATATTAACCCGTAAAGATTTTCCTATTCAAAATGTTCTCAGGAATCGTAGAAACAATGGCTCAAGTCGTCAAGATTGAGACTGAGCAAACCAATAAACACTTTACCCTCCGCAACCCCTTCGGCGAGCCGCTGTCAATCGACCAGTCGATTGCGCACAACGGCGTGTGTCTGACGGTGGTGAAGATTGAGGGCGACCTCTATACCGTCACAGCGATGCAGGAGACCCTGCGTCTGACCAACCTCGACTTGCTGAAAGTCGGCGATTGGGTCAACGTGGAGCGCTCGATGCTCATGGGCGGTCGTCTGGACGGACACATCGTACAAGGCCATGTGGATCAGAAAGCCGTTTGCATCGACGCCCACGAGACCGATGGTAGTTGGTACTACCGCTTTGAGTACGAGACCTCCAGAGAGATGATCGAGCGCGGGTATTTCTGCGTGGACAAAGGTTCAGTAACCATCAACGGCGTCAGCCTGACGGTTTGCGAACCCGACATCCAAGGCGACAAAGGCTATGTATCCGTGTGCATCATCCCCTATACCGAGGAGAATACCAACTTCAAGTATATCCAAGCCGGCACGGTGGTGAACCTCGAGTTTGACATCCTCGGCAAGTACATGGCGCGCTATGCAGCTATCTTAAAATCATAAATTTAAAATTTGAAATCATAAATTAAAAATCATGGACAAAATTAGTTATGCATTAGGCCTCTCAATGGGTCAAAACCTCATGGGCAGCGGCGTAGAGAAACTGAACTATCAGGACCTCGCAGCCGGCATCGAAGATGTACTGACCCATCAGCAACCCAAGATCAGCTATCAGGAGGCACAACAGGTATTGAACACTTTCTTCCAGGAGTTGGAGCAGAAGATCGCCGGCGCAGCCAAAGAGGCTGGCGAAAAGTTCCTCGCCGAGAACGCCAAACGCGAAGGCGTCAAAGTAACGGAATCCGGTCTGCAGTACGAGATCCTCGAGCCGTCGCTCGGTCAAAAACCGAAAGCAACCGACACCGTGCGCGTACACTACGAAGGTACACTGATCGATGGTACCGTTTTCGACAGTTCCTACAAACGCGGCGAGTCAATCACTTTCCCGCTGAACGGCGTCATCAAAGGCTGGACCGAAGGACTTCAACTGATGTCGATCGGATCAAAGTACAAATTCTTCATCCCTTATCAACTGGCTTACGGCGAGCGCGGAGCAGGAGCATCGATTCCCCCGTACGCAGCCCTTATTTTCACTGTAGAACTTTTAGGTATTGAGTAATAACAAAAAAAATGAAGGTTCGTGCAAGTCGAGTGTAAGCTCGCTTACGCAACTCGACGCAGCCGAAGCTCCAGAATTTTAATTTATTAAAATTATGAAAAAGATTAGTATCTTTTTGCTTGCCGTACTGGCTATGATTTCCTGCGGCAACAGCTACAAGGCACAAGATGCCGTATTAGAGAACGAAGCGGACTCCGTGAACTATGCGCTGGGTCTGCTCAATGGTCTGCAGATTAAGAACCGTTTCCTGGCTAACGACAGCAGCGATGCCGCCGTTGCAGAGTTTATCGATGCCCTCGAGGCTGCTTATCAGGGTAAAGAAGAGTCCCTGAGCGATATTGAGCAAACGGGTCGTCAGTTCGGTATCTCCGTAAAAAACTTTGAGCAGAAGGGTCTGGCGGAGAATAAAGACTGGACGCTCAACGAGCGAATCTTCCTCCAAGGTCTTGTAAACGCCCTCTACGAGGACACTACCGTCATGCAGGAAGCCGAGGCGGAGAGCTTCCTTATGTCCTGCTATCAGAGCAACCGTCAGATGGAAGCAGGTAAGGTCGTTTACTCCAAATGTCCGAGCAAAGCGAAGACCATCGAGTTGGCTTCCGCTATCGACTCGCTCAACTATGCCTTCGGTCTTATGAACGGACAGCAGATTCGCACGTACGTCCTCGCTGAGGATACTACCGGCAAAGCAGAGGAGACCTTCATTGAGAATGTCAACAAAGGTATGAAGGAGAACATGCGCAACCCGCAAGTAGTAGCTATGGCGAAGAATATCGGTAAGGCTATCCGCGAGCAAGAGCCCGTTGGTCTGCTGGGTATCGATGGTCTGGAGACCAACTTCGAGCTTCTCAAACAGGGTTTCATCAACGGTCTGTATAATTACACCTCTCAGTTTGACAGCCAGGCTGCTAACACTTATGTAGAGGGAGTCATCAACCGCCTCAAATACGGCGAGGCCAAAGCAGCAGGTGAGAAGTTCCTGCAAGAGAACGCGCTCCGCGAAGAGGTTAAAGTAACCGAATCCGGCCTTCAGTACGAAGTACTCGTGCAGGGTAAAGGTCCGAAACCGACCGCAGAGCAGACCGTCAAAGTACACTACGAGGGCACCCTCATTGATGGCACAGTCTTCGACAGCTCCTACCAACGCGGAGAGCCGATTGAGTTCCCGCTGAACGGCGTCATCAAAGGTTGGACCGAAGGTCTGCAACTCATGCCGAAGGGTTCGAAATACAAACTCTACATCCCGTATGAATTAGGTTACGGCGAGCGCGGAGCTGGTCAGTCCATCCCTCCGTTTGCAGCGTTGATCTTCACAGTCGAATTGCTGGATATTAAGTAATGGGAGTTATCGCCAAGCAATCGGTTCGTGGTACAATAGTGACCTATTTAGGCATCGCCGTCGGCGTTGTCACCACGTTCTTTGTGCTAACCCGTTTCCTCACTACCGAGGAAATCGGGTTGGCACGAGTGCTTGTCGATGCCGCTACCCTCTTCATCGGTCTGGCGCAGTTAGGCACAAACGCCAGTATCATTCGTTTCTACCCGTACTTTCGGGAAAAAGACAGCAACGAGGATCATGGTTTCTTCTTCTGGGCGTTGGTCGTTCCGATGATTGGGTTTATCCTCTTTGCTATTCTCTATTGGGCATGCAGTGTACCGCTGGGCGCATGGTTTGGCGACAAATCGCCGCTATTTGTGGAGTATTATTATTTCGTGCTCCCCCTGGCGTTCTTTATGCTCTACCAGACGATTTACGAGAGTACCTGCAATGTGCTCATGCATATCGTCGTGCCCCGTGCCGTGCGGGAGTTGGTTGTGCGGATTGGTCTGCTGGCACTCTACCTGCTATACGCCTTCCGATTCCTTTCGCTCGACGGGTTTGTGATTGGTCTTTGCGCCAACTACGCGCTGGCGGCGCTCATTAACATGGCGTATTTCTTCTCCCTTAAGCCGATTCGTCTCAAGCCCGATTGGACCTACCTAAAGAGCAATCCTGCGCTCGTTCGCCGCTATCTGGTGTACACGGGCTTCCTTTTGCTCTCTGCCGCCACTACAGTCTTAGCCCCTACTCTCTCATCGTTCTTCGTAACGGCTAAGATGGGTCTGGACACCACCGGCATCTTCGCGATTGCTACGTACATGGCAGTCATGGTCAGTGTGCCGAATCGCTCTGTCTCTGCCATCGCCTCTCCACAATTAGCGCGGGCCATCAAAGAGGATAACCGCGAAGAGTGCTCGCATCTCACACGCCAGGTGACGCGGAACATGCTTCTCATCGGCGGATTTATTCTGCTGACTATCTGGATCAATATTGACTTGATTTTTCATATTCTACCTAACGGTACTACCTTCGCGCAAGCCAAAAACGTAGTACTTATCTTGGGTGTCAGCCAATTGATTTTGGGGACATTCGCTATCTGTTTTACCGCCTTGAACTACTCGCGGTATTATGCGTTGAGTCTGATTTTCTCGCTGGTCCTGACGATCAGCGCACTGCTGCTCAATAACTATCTGGTTCCGCTACTGGGCATGGAAGGCGCGGCTCTGAGCAACCTGCTCTCGTACAGCCTTTATTATATTCTGATTATCGCCACGGTAGTGCCCTTAGGCGGGTTCCATGTAGTGGATCGCAAGTGGTGGCATATCGCCTTGCTGTTAGCCGGGCTCTTTGCTCTCAATGCGCTATGGAGCATGTATGCGCCACTACCGAATATATGGTTCGACAGCCTCCTCCGCAGCCTCGTACTCATCGGCGGAGGACTCTATATCGCTTATAAAGCCCAACTCTCTCCGGAGATCAATGACCAACTGAAGAAATGCGTTATTTCATAACCTTCTCATATGACGGTACGTCGTTCCACGGCTCGCAGAGCCAGCCCAACGGCAACACGGTGCAAGCCGAGATGGAGGCAGCTTTTGCTACCATCCTGCGGCGCCCTGTGCCTTTGACTTTCGCCGGACGCACCGACGCAGGGGTTCATGCCGAGAAGATGGTAGCGCATTTTGATGTCGAGAGCGCAGTGCCTGCAAATTTTGGCGCACGGCTCAATAATCTCCTGCCGCCTTCCATCGCCATCAGCGATCTTCGCCTCGTGCGCGACGATGCTCATGCGCGATTCGACGCTACGGCACGCACATACCGCTATCGCATTACCACCCGCAAAGACCCGTTCCTCCATATCAATCACACGCGCGTGGCTCCGGGGCTGAATTTCGAGGCGATGAACAAAGCCGCAGCACTGCTGCTCGGCAAACAGGATTTTGCTTCTTTCTGCCGCGTTCATACGGATGTGAAGACCACCATCTGCGATGTGCGCGAAGCGAAATGGATACAGGAGTCTGAAACAGAGTATTCCTTCCTCATCACCGCCGACCGGTTCCTGCGTAACATGGTTCGCGCAGTGGTAGGAACCCTCTTTGAGGTCGGACGAGGACATATCCCCCCCGAAGCGATGGCGGAGGTCATTGACGCACATCATCGTTCTTCGGCAGGCCATTCGGCTCCTGCGGAAGGACTATCATTAATAGAAATCATTTATCCGCAAAATATTTACCAACCATGAGAAAAATCACTCTCTTGCTGCTTGTCGCAGCTGTTTTAGGCGCTTGTACATCAGCGTCAAAGTATCAAACGACCCGGCAAAAGGACATCGATGCCCTGACCAAATCGGCTTCCTTTGAAATGCCCAAAGTAGTTGTACCTTCGTTCCCGAAGAGCACGTTTAACGTCCTTGACTACGGAGCTGACAACACAGGTCTTGCTCTGGCTACCGAAGCGATTCAAAAAGCCATCGACGAGTGTACAGCTGCCGGCGGAGGAACAGTCATCATCCCGGAAGGTATCTACACTACCGGACCGATCACCCTCAAGTCCAACGTCCGTCTCTTCACCGAGAAGAACTCCTTCATCGTCTTCAGCCACGACCTCGATCTTTATGAGATCTACGATGAGTGGTTCGAAGGAATCCCGACCAAGCGATGCACAAGCCCGCTTAACGCGCGCGACGCGGAGAATATCGCCATCACCGGCTACGGCACTTTCAACGGCAACGGCGATTGGTGGCGTCCGCTCAAGAAATCCAAGATGGCTCCGTCCCAATGGAAGAAACACCTCAAGGAGAAAGGCGGCGTAGTAACCGAGAATGATATCTGGTATCCGGATAGCGCATCGATCCTGGCGCAGACCTATTGCGTGGACCAGAACGTACCCGTCATCACCGACGACAGCCTATGGCAAGTGGTCAAATCCTTCCTCCGTCCGGTAATGCTTCATTTCGTAGGATGCAAGAATATCCTCCTCGAGGGCGTAACTTTCGAGAACAGCCCGGCATGGAACCTCCACCCCATGTGCTGCGAGAACCTCATCCTGCGTGACCTCAATGTCCGCAACCCCTGGTACAGCCAGAACGGCGACGGCGTGGATGTGGAGTCCTGCAAGAATGTGGTGATTGCGCGCTGCTCCTTCGACGTGGGTGACGACGCTATCTGCATGAAGTCCGGTAAGGACAAACCCGGTCGCGACCGCGGTATCCCGACGGAGAACGTGGTAGTCGATGACTGCGTCGTTTATCATGGCCACGGCGGTTTCGTCTGCGGCTCGGAGATGTCCGGCGGAATCAAGAATGTTGAGGTACGCAACAACCTCTATATCGGTACCGATGTCGGACTGCGTTTCAAGTCCACCCGCGGCCGCGGTGGTGTGGTAGAGAATATCTATATCAACGGCGTCAACATGGTGAATATTCCGAACGAAGGACTCCTCTTTGACCTCTTCTACGGCGGTAAAGGCGCCGGTGAAGAAACCGAAGAAGAACTCGCAGCGCGTATGAATGCAGAGGCTCCGGCTGTAAGCGAAGAGACACCGGCGTTCAAGAATATCGTCATCGAGAATGTCAAGGGTGCGAATATCAAACGCGCCATCTATTTCAATGGTCTGCCCGAGCAGAAGATTGAGAATGTCACCCTGCGTAACATCACAATGTCCGCTACCGAAGGTGCCCTCTTCCGCCAGACCAACGGCCTTGTCATCGACAATGTCAATATCCAGGCTCAGAAAGGCGAAGCTTTTACCCTTGCCCCGTCCGTAGAGAATGTCAAGATCAACTGAGAATAGTCAAGTTAGCGGTCTTTTGACTTTGAGCGTAGCGGTCTTTCTTGCGGGTTGTAGCCCGCGGGTAGCCACCTCGTTTTGGAAAATCGGTACTCCGGAGGATAGTATTCTTCCGGGGTACACTGTGATCCATGCCGAAGGCAAGACGCGCCATTGCTACCCGATTGAGGCATGGAGCGACGGTCCGAAAGTAGATACGTACCATCAGCTTCACCATCACGGCGTAGCCGTTGAGAGTGAACTCATGGCGTATCGTATTTATTTTGACAAGAAACAGACTATCGACCCTTATTGCAAACGAAAGCCGCAGCTCGAACTGGCGCAGAGCTATTGGTATCCGAATGATAGTCTGTTAGCCGAAGGCTACGGCGATGATATCCTCCGCGTCTCCGGCACGGTAGGCGTAGGCTCGGTCAAGTACTGGAACGGCAAATTATACCATATTGAAGATGTCGGTGAGCGCCAGCAATGGATTGTCAAGAAACGCCGCAACAAAGCGACTATCGCTGTTTGCGATGTGGACTGGACGGTGCCCGATGGAAATCAGGACGATCCGGAGAAACGGAAAGTTGTTGACCTGAATGTAGAATATACGATGCGTGCCGGCCATAGGGATATGCGCTGCGATGTCAAAGCGTCCGAGCCGGTAGAAGGCCTCTGCACCGGCGTACAGACTATTCCCGCGAAAGGAGGCAAAGATACGATCTCTATTATTCTTCCGAATGGCGTTTTACTCGCTTCATGGGGCACCGATTGGCCCGTGAATGATTCTGCCAAATATGCTAAAGAGACCGTCGGCCTCGGCGTCTTTATTCCCAAAGAATATGCCGGTAAATTAGTCCATAACAAACAAAACAACCTCTGCTTTCTCAAATCACAAATCACAAATCACAAATCACAAATGTGCGCGACAGCGCATTTCTACCTCACCTGCTGCGGAGCGACCAAAGAAAACCACCCCGTGGCATCTTCTGCCGAGGAGTGGTTTGCGTATCTTCGCCGTTGGGCGAAATCCTTAAAGTAAAAAAAACGGACGTCACTGTAGAGTTGATGTCCGTTTTTTTGTAACACGTTAGAACACTGGCGAACGACGTTCAGGAGCGCTAAAACCTCCGTCATGATAACTATCCGCTATCATGACGGCTATATTAGCTTGGAGTTGGATTATCTCCAATGCCGGAACTTCGTATTTCTTCTTAGCCATTTTCATTTGCGGGTGCAAAGGTACTACATTTTTTTGACATATGCAAATTTATTTTACAAATTTGCCGGTTATATCATACATTTCCCCTTCCGGAGTAACGACATAGAGGGTATTATTGATCATTACCTTACGTGCGGACTTACTGTCAACAGCTGCGTTCTCGACGCCGGTAGCGATTTGCGGAGCACGTGCCTCGATACGTAATCCATAGCCGGTGGTCTTTCCTTTCGCAAGGTCGATCGTGTAGGCGCCTAAGGTCAAATCCCAAATAACCTGGTCATTGTACGTCAAGTAGAGATTTGCGTCTTGCGGAGCTTCCTCTACGGCGATGGTATAGGTACGTGCTTGCGGCGCATACAAACCGAGTGCGCATTGTGCTATATTATCAACCAGCGGCATCTCATTGCTGCAGAGTCCCATTCCCGCACGGGTGGTCCACATACGAGCTACTGTAGATTCGTTCATGGAGCCCATCTTGAGTACGTCGCGACCGATTACATAATCATCGGTTGCCTCTTCCGAGGCGGAAACCCAGATATAATCCGCAGGATTGATGGCATCCTCAGCCGTCAAAGCCAAACGGAACTTCTCTACATTGCTTATAGCACGTTCCGGTGCACGGAAGTTGGCGCCATTTCCCTCTGCCGCCAATAAGTTAACGGTCTCTACTCTATCAAATTGCATGAAGAAGGACAGACCGACAGCGATAGTATAGTCTTTTGCCTCACGCGGTTGATAGCATCTGTGCGCATGGTCGTATAGCTGGATCAACGTTCCGGGGGCCACATCCAATTCCGTATGATGCAATGTACCATTACCGAAGCCATTCCAACCATTGTCCTTAGCCGCGCCTAGTCCGGAGTATTCAGTTGTGAACGAGCGGTCGCCAGTTACGGCTTCGCCGGCTTTCTTCTTGAAGACAACGGTATTCCAAGGCTTCGTTTCGTCCAAGGTGATTGTATATGCTCTACCCGGCAACATAGTTCCGGTAAATTTGTTCCAATGTTTGCCTCTTTGAGCATTTTTTGCCTCGTCGTAATTCATGACAGCGTAATTGACATTGAATTGCATTACTGCGCTCGGATCGTCTGCAATACTTATACCGCCAATTACATCTACCGGGAATGGCACAACGAAGTCATACCAACCCAAGGTATTACGTCCAGAAGGATCCAAAGTCAATTGGAAATAAGCGTCGCCATTAACCACAAGCTGTGATTCATTTGTTATTTGTCCCGAGCAGGACGCAGAGGTTGTTTGCTCGTCCGTAATACCCAGTTGGGCATCTAAGATAACATCATTTAATATCAGACTTGCGCCATCATTGAGGATAACATTACCGCCATTTTCCACATGGAGATCACCATAAGATTCCAAACTCTTCGGAGTGCCGTTACCGATAACCAGTGTAGCGCCACTCTTGACAGTTACCGTAACGTCTTTCTCGATAGCGATACTATGCACGTTTGCAGCGGAGGAGATGGTCATATTTTTAGCTACGGTAATATCTACATTCTCATCCGGGACAAGATTCGTTGTCCAGTTGGTGTTAGTATTCCAGTTTCCTTCCTTATTAAAGATGTACTCTTCGTTTGCATTAACGGTTGCTGAAAGTTGAACGGTAATACTAAGATTTGCAATATTATCATAGACCTCTATGGCGCCTTGCCATTCGCCGAGTTGAGTCGGAGTAAAGGTAACCTGCAGATTATAATGTCCGAAACCGCCACACTGCAAATCAATAATACCATTATCCTTAATAGTAACATCTGTGGTACTATTTATTGTATGCGCCGTCAAATCGCCTTTCACATCCGAGTAATCAAATCCGACGATTACCGGCGTTGCTTGTCCCAAGGTAACCTCACCCAGATTGATCTCGTTCTGCGTTGCACGGAGGTATTGCTTACGTGTCACCTGGATATCTTTGATCTTATGGTGTCCGGTAGCTCCCGATTCACGGATGATACGCAATGCATCAGCCCGTTCGTCCAACTGCAAGTCAGAATTCGTCTTCCATTCATTCTTGACGGTTTCCACACGTGAGTTTTCTACGGGTAACCATTGCGAGTTGACACGCTGCTCAAACTTGACAAATCCGCCGAAGGATTTTATAAGCCCTAACTTGTACTCCTCTCCGTAGTATCGGAATGACAACTTATCCGGTTTCCCTTGTGTCGGGTCGAGATCTATTTCGTCAGAAATCATTTCCTCTGTTGTCAAATGAGTATAATCTGAGAAATCAACGTCAACCTCATACATATCTATGACATCCTCTTTATTGAGTACAAAGGGAGTTGCACAACCGGCTGAAGGTTGGCGAACGTTTATCAATACTATTACTGGTGCAGCTGCCTCATAATCTGCGTTTCCGCTCACAGAAGCCGTTACTTTCACTTCACCATAATTCAAAATTGTCATCTGGTTGCCACTAACGCTAACGATACCATTATTCAGCGGACAAGAATAAGAGATGTATTGAGAACGCTCTTCGCTGTATGTCAACTCACCTGTCGAAAGATTACGCAGATATACTTTTGCATCCAAATCTACCACGTCACCCTCTTCCATAAAGCGCGGGAATGTCTGATTCCAAACGATTTCCTGTACTACTTTTTCCGTTGCTTGGATAACGCGTGTGTCACTTACTGATTTCCATTTTTCATTCTCCGGAACGATAGCTGTAAGTATTGCAGAGCCGAGTCCTACTACCTGGAATGCATAACCGTTATCCAGAATTCGAACTACGCTCTCATCACTTGATTCATACTTAATCAAAGCGGTACTTGTTGTCGTAGCAGCGGGTTTGATTGCATTAACGGTCAGACCTATCGGTAAGGTCAACGGGTTGTTTGTATAGCCTTCCTGCCATGTTAAGGTAGGCGTACGTTTGGTCGTTTCGCCGCTTACGGACAGGGCGCACGTCTGATAAGATGTACGTACAGTAATCACTGCATTATGCGTACCTAAATCCGTACTATGGTAGGTAACCGTTATCTCCTCTTTTGCCGAAGTGAGGTTATCATGCTTGTCAGAGACATTGATTGTTTCACGGCTAACTGTGAAATGCTCCGGATTGCTGGACTCGATAAGAATTTCGTCCGCGCACGTACTGTAATCAATATAGAATTTCGCCTCTGCTGAAGAACTCTCATCAATGGTACACGTCATGGTCGGCAGTTTGGATATCTTCTTTTGCTCTGCATCCAGTATATTGAGGTATGCCTTGCGCGAGATCTGTACGTCCTTATACCACTTACTAAGCGTAGCACCTGTTGCTGCTCCAAAACGCACATGAGTAATTCGCTCTGTACCCTGCATAGTAGGGAACGTTGCTACAAACGGTTCTGACTTGTATTCGTCATCCAAAGAGGGGGAACTGAGTGTTTTCCAGTTTTTACCATTATCTTTGGAATATTGAACCGTAAAATAGTTGACACCTCCCCATTGCCTTTTCGCTTTAAACCAGATTTTATCTACCGGAGCATTGATGGCTATCGGCGTTTCAAAGTGACCTTCTGCGTCCCAGACAGAGGTCGAGAACTTATGTTCAGTAGCATCCTGATATACATAGCATGTAGGGGGAGCCGGAACACCTACCAATACCATTACGTCTGCCTCTGCGGAACTGTATTCATAATTCTCCTCTTGATACAGATGCCAGATAGCATAACCTTTGGTCGTATTCGTCGTGATGGATGCGCCTGATGCATCTCCGGTCAAAGTAGCTACATCCGCACCGTAGATCTGCTCAATAGAAATCGGGTAATTTGCGTAGTCGCCATGGGTGGAGGAGAACGAGATATTTGCCGTCCCGTTCTCGCTCATGGCTTTTTGCCATGTGTTGCTCCATGAATTGGCAATCTGGTTCTCACGCTTCTCTACCGAGATATTGCACATCAGCGTAGCACCGGTGTATTTATAAGTCTCTTTCTGGAAGAAAGTGATTTTCGTAGTTCCGGCATTGTGTCCGGTGATTTCATTGGTAGCAGGATCATAGGTGATCAACTCCGTACCATTATTCAGTGCCGCATTCTCAAAATTCGGTTCGTCTATCGTATAGTAGAAATCATCCGTCAGATTATTGCTCGGGTACGAAGCTGAAGTATTAGTGAATCCATAGTTCGCAGTCTTCGTTTCGTTCACCTTGATAATGTAATCTTCGCCGTTGGATGTAGTAACATATTTTCTGACCGCCAGAGTAATCGTTTTCTCACCCGAAGCCTCGAAACGATCCGTAGCATCCTGCCAAATCTTGATAGTGACTATTTTCTGCTCTCCGAACATCTGGTAATCGCTTTCACTATTCGGAATAACTATCTTGTTGTTTTCTACATCATAATATGCGATAGTCGGAAAATCACTACTGGTGTGAATTGTTCCATCGCTGTTTACCACCGTTGCCACGGGATTAATGACATCATCCACGTATCGGGTATAGTTTGTCGTGGCAACCATCGTATTGGCACGTTTGGTGACAGTTACAGTAAATTCATCCGTCACTTCGTTATAATAATCCGTCTTTGCCTTCGTCGCGCGAATAGTATAAGTATCGCAAACCGTCGCGGAGAAGACATTCCCTGCGCCGATGGTTGCATTTGCTTTATTGCCGCTTATTACTTTATAGGTTACCACACCTGCACGATTAGCGGAAATAGGATCAGTAGTTTGCGATGCGATCAGATTATCCAAATCAATCTTCGAATCTGCTTTGTCGGCATCAATGCCATCTACAGCCACTTTGACGGTTCCGTCATTCATTGTAAGTGCCTGATTCTTACGAATGATTGTCAGTGTCTGATCAAAATCCTTATCGTTATATTTGGTGTTTGCTATTGGCTTGAACGTCATCGTATAGGAATGTGCACCGGCATTATCTTGAACCTGCTGTGTCGGATTCTTCCAGACAAACGTACCCGGCACAGTAGTACTCGTTGATATAGCATCCTTCGCTACACCACCGGATATAGCACTTGTACTTAATGTACTCAGATATTCAATTGCCTGAACCGTCGGATTGGTAGAAATAGTCACATCGCGCTTAATACCCGTACCATCTACGGTAACTGTTGCTGTACTTGCGCCATCAGTTATCGTAATTGTAGCAGAATAATACTTTGCCTCAGTTGGTGTAAAATAAATATTAAATTTGTAATCATCTGCGTTTAAAGAATTAGAAACACGAGATGTAGCGGTATATGCAAATGCATTTTTCCCAACATTATACACTTTATTTCCGGTATTCGATGCCGTCCCGACATGAAATATTGTTGGATTCGAACTAGTAATAGTGATTTGCTTGTTTAAGTCTGTATTTCCGGTCAAGAACGAACGGAATTCTATCGTTTGTGGATTAGATTCAGTTCCCCAAGTGACGTTTCCAAAATGCTTTGAATCGGTCGTCACACCATAGTTACCGTCTTTTAAGCGAATATGTTTCGCCATCGGAATGTCAATATGATACACATGTACTTTGTGAGTCGGAGCACCAGTACGGTTGAATTTAATCCAATTAATATTTGTTTTTAGATTCGTATATTTCTCCGTAGTATTACTACCATTATCAGTTTTATTTTGTAGTGATCCTATCTTGTTAGTATTTCTTCCGCCATCTGAGGATTCCAAAACCTCTGTATCAATTTTTCTAGCAACTCCCCACCAATCAACCCATTCATACTTCCATTTTACGTTCAAAGTTCCTGCTGTAGGAGCATATATATTACTACCAGTATCCCAATCTTGTCCTGTATTCATCGTATGGGTATCGTCATCATAATACGAATACCAAGTACCATTATGATACGATTGTCCAAAAACCTCACTATTCCATGCACCGAGGGTGAGGAAGGAAAGGAGAATTATAAAAAATTGTGTAAATTTTTTCATATTTTTGTACCTTTTATTACTATTGTTTGTTAATTTTGCTAACTCAATTTTGCAAATGTACTTATTTTAAGTTTTTCTGCGTTGTTTCAAAACAAACAACGCGAAAATCGGGTGCAAAATTAATATTTTGTTTTCGAATACGCAAATTTTAACCCCTTTTTCGCGCGCGATTAATAATAAGGTGTAGTCGTTTCTTAACAAAATACAACTTTTATCACTCCAAAACATAAAAAAAGAGAAGGCTATTCACCTTCTCAAAATGTTGCAAATGGGAGTTTTTCGGGAGATGGTCCCGTGATTATCCCATTATAAATAGAACATTTTTTAATTCTCAATCACACCTGCTTCTTTCCAGGAGTCGATGGTAGCCTGTACATCTGTCAAGGCTTGTTCGGGAGCGACTTCGTATTCCGCGCAGAGCGCTTTGCAAAGTGCGGCAGCGTCAAAAGCACCATGCGAACGAGTCAGCTCTTCCGCTTTCTCCCAAAGGAATCCCGCCGTCTCATTGAGCGTGATCATCTTGTTGAAATTGATAAGCGCCATGGACTCGCCTACCAAGATATACTCGTTACCTAATTTACGGAGTTTAAATCCTTCAATTGTTTTCATAAAGCCAAATCAATATTGTGTGTCTATAAATTTTTAGCAACCATTTGCGTATCGGTCTCAAAGCGTACCACAAGCGGCCTTTGGTAAGGGGTTTGCGGCGTCCTGAAGGCGATTCTACACGGATCACCTGCCCGATAATTCCGCCACGCGAGCATCGCTCTTCGCCTCGGATATTTCCGTCTCCCTGGAGGACATATACCGGTTCGTCGGGTTTGTTATTCTCAATGCGGATGAGTCGATGAAGGACGTACGTAGGTAGTCCGGCGGCGTTTCGTACTTGCGCGAGGATGACATCTCCCCGGCGTGGCGGTCGGCTCAAAGGCGCCAAGATTACGCTGTCCTTATCGCCCTCTATGAACGGCCGCATACTGACGCCGGAAGGCGTGAAGCGCACTTCCTTCTCGTCCGCCACCAGCCGTGCCAGCTCGGGAATCAATATGTTATTATCTACTCTCATTCCGGCACGTATCGGAAGCAGTTGCAATTCTCCCGGGTATATTCCATTTCTGTAATAGATATTTTTGTACTTCCTTCGTTACGAATCTTCAGATAGTGACTTCCTATAGGTATTTCCGCATTAATAACACTCGACTCATAGAGGGCAGAGAGCGGAGAACCGTAATCGGAGCCATCCGAAGAAGCGTATATCTTTAAGTTCGTATAGACCGTACTTCCCGGATAATACGAAATCCTTACACTTGCGATCGGCTCCGAAGGCGAAGACACAATCACGTAATCGGTATTGGATAAGAGATTTATACTGATTATTGATTTGTACACATGGTCCTTAGAAAACTTCGCAGTAGCCGTTCCGCCGCAGGTGTACGTAATGTCATCGGTTTCGGTATCAGCAGAAATATTGCCGGTTCCGAAATTGATGGTACGCGGAGAGGTGTTCATTTCGTTAAAATCATGCGTAATTACATCGCCCAGCACTGCTGAGAAAGGGATAGATGCCACCAACAGCGCTCCAAAGTACCTAAAAATACGTTTCATCGTCGTTTTTGTAAAAAATCGGGTGCAAAGGTACAACAAAAAATCGATATATGCAAACGCAAAGCAGGAAAAATTTGTTCTACGGCAATTTTTACACATTTTCTCAAATGGGACCCGCAGAAAAGTCTTACAAAAGTCTTACTTAAGTCTTACTAAAGTCTTACTGTAGTCTTCGTGGAATTTTGGTTGATTTATGTGTAAAAATTGACGGAATTTGTATAAAAACAATAAAAAATACAAATATGTTTGCGTATATGCGTAAAATGTAGTACCTTTGTCCTCGATTTTGTAAGATATAGTTGTCAAAACACTATAAAAACCCAAAATTTTCGTTTAACTTAAAACACAAAACACAAATGAAAAAACTTTTCACATTAGCCGCTGCCGTATTGGCAAGCGTTAGCATGACATGGGCAGCAGATCCCACTCTTGAGATCAACACTGAGTCACAAGGAACAGAAGATTTCGTCAAGGCTTATGAGGCAGAAGGTATTACCCTGTCTTCTACCGCTTCTTTTAGCAGCGGAGCTGTACAATTAGGAAACACCCCAAGTTCCTACGACCAGCACTATTTCGAAGTATTGTCCGCTACCAATGCCATTGATAGTATCAGCTTCCTTATTTCCGGAAATGGAAGCAATAAGTCTATCCAAGCGCCTCTTTTCGGATGGGAAGAAACAGCTACCGGTAACACAGCTGACACTTATGTACTTCTTGATGCGGTAACCGTTTCTGCCAACTCTTATGCTGCAGCACAGTGGTTTACTTACGACCTCAGTTCTGCCGGCGTAAAATGCGCTCGTATCTATCGTTCCACAAAAGGCATCAGCTCTGTAAATCCTGAGTACACAGGTTCTTCCACCGCACTTGGCAGTGGTCAGACCATTAAGATCTACGGTATTAAAGTTTGGTTGAATGGTCAAGCTCCTGTAGTTAGCACCGATCCTGTTGCTTCTGTTACCGTTGCAGGTCCGACAGAGGCATTTGTTGGTCAGAAAGCTTCTTACACTGCTACGACCGACGTTAAGGCTAATGCATACAAATGGTTTGTAAACGATGCAGAGCAAGAAGGCGCAACCTCTGCTAAGTTTGACTTCACTCCGGATGCAGAAGGCAACTACAACATCGTATGCCAGGCAAAGAACGACAACAACGCTGATTTCGTTGCTTCTGAAGCAATTGTATTGGTTGCTTCCGTAAGACCGGTTCTTGAGCAAGTATCCATTTCCGAAAACACGACTTGGGATTGGAATTACGCAGCTTCCGTAAACGAAATTAAACTTACCGACGCCACCTCTCCGGCGAAAAACGAGCGTTGCCTCTTGGCTAACCTTGACGGAATGAACAACGACGCTAACTTCAATTCTCAAGCTCTGTTGTTCGAGGGCGAGTACGCTATGCGTATTCAAAGCAATATGAAACTCGCTCAAGGCCAATTCATGGGATTCAACACCACTGTTGCCGGTTATTTGACTGTAGAATATAGCAACACTGGTAGCCGTACCGCAGGTGAAGGTGAGACCGAAGGACAAGAATCTGAACGTCGTTTTATCACAGTTAACGGGAACTTAGTTGAAGGCGACGCAGGTTCCATGAAATCTAACGAAACCGTATTAGTAGAAAACATTCCTGTTGAGGCTGGTGATGTAGCAATCAGTGCATTGCGTCCTTACTCGGATAATCCTGAAGTTATTCAATATGTTCGTTTCTACAAGATTCAGTTCTCCACTGAACCAATTGCAACCGGCATCAACAATGCTGAGGAGGCTGTGAAGACTGTTAAGGTGATCCGCAACGGTCAGCTCTTCATTGAGAAGAACGGCGTTCTCTACAACGCACAGGGTGCACGCTTGTAATTGAGGACTAGGATTCCTAGGACCCTAGGGCTCGAGGAAAACCATACTACCGAGCAGCTCCGCAAATCATGCGGGGCTGTTCTTTTTTGTGCCTTTGAGATAGCAAAAATACTTTTTTTTATAAAAAAAGCATTGAAAAATTTGGTCAATTCAAAAAAAAGTTGTAATTTTGCACGCTTTTTGTCGCGGGTCCTCTCTTCGTAATGCGATAAAACTCCGTTTTAACGGTAATTACTCAGAGGAACTCCGCTCTCCCCAAGAGGCAATATTAATATTATTAACTAATTAAAAATTAACATTTACTACAATGGTAAATCATTATGAAGCTGCCTTCGTATTGACACCCGTTTTGTCTGAGCCGCAGACAAAGGAGGCAGTAGAAAAATTCGAGAATCTTCTCACGCAGAATGGCGGTACCATCCTGAACC
>OCVV012856012.1_pt1 | contig 26585 bp, 32 predicted proteins | sample 1539721 | NCBI WGS metagenome assembly OCVV01 (sample SAMN02144230, study PRJEB22623) | gut metagenome | biome: sheep rumen | host: Ovis aries | place: New Zealand | reverse complement strand
AGAGAATGAGATCAAACGCATCAAGCAGGACATGGAGGATTCTCTTGCCGACCAGAACGACATTAACGAGTCGACCCGTGCCCAGCTCGACGCCATCAGTGAGGCATTGGCGGAGCTGCAGCCCAGGGAGCCGAAGCCACGGAGACGCATCGGGTTCATACAGGAAGAGTGAAGGATGTGTAGGTAGAAACAGACTAAAACCGAACTAATAAGTATATGGAACAGAAAGGGCAAACTGGTGAGATTGTGATGTACCAACCGGATGAGACAATTCGGCTGGAGGTGAGGATGGATCATGAGACGGTGTGGCTGACACAGGCGCAAATGGCGGAGTTGTTTCAGACAGACAGGACTTCTATTGTCCGCCACGTTAATAACATCTATAAAACAGGGGAATTAGAGCAAGAGTCAACCTGTGCAAAAATTGCACAAGTTCAAATTGAGGGTAAAAGAATGATATCACGAGACGATGAGGTATATCATATCGGAGCCTCTATCAAGGACTTAGGCAAGAAATGGTTCGCCTTCACCCTGATGCACGACATCAAGGCTGCGGAACTGATAAAGAAAATAAGGAATTAATATGGAACAGAACTTAGAGCCGATACGGAGCAAGATCTATGAGATCAGGGGACACAAATGAAGTGAACCCTCTTCTTTATGCATGAGTCATCGGCAAAGTCGTTTGAACTCCTCGCGTGCTTTTCGCATCTGCAACAGGAAAGCCTCGCTCGTGTGTAATTTGGCATAAGCTGCTGAAGTGGCAACGCGAGCCGCATCTGTATCGCTCTGCCAATGGGCACCCACCACCACACGGTTCTCACCATAGCGATAGCCACGAGCCAGAATCTCGTTAGCACGATCAGGGTTAATCTCCGTCATCAGCAGAGCCGCACTCCACCCCAGTGTGGTATGTCCTGAAGGAAACGAGCCATTTTTCCTCAGGGCAGGTTCATCCTCAGGATAGAGCGTTTCCTCGTTGAACACCATGAACGGACGTCGGCGCATATACTTACTCTTAGGCAGGGTACACACCTTATCGCAGGTCTCCGTACCCATCTCCAGAACCTTATAGATTTCGGGGGTTCCCTCTTTGGTTATCTCCATGCCGAAGGCTTCCTTGAACTCGGTGAGTATAGTTTCCAGTCCATACACGGCATCGCGTTTAGCCTCAGCGGCACGTACAGAATCCTTACGCATCTCCTTGCCCCAATAATATCGGCTCACATCGTATGCGAAAGCCGTAGAAGTGCTGTCTGGAGGTCCAGGCATGAATACCATCATATCCGGCATCTGTTCTGCCGTAAAATACACCTTTTCATTTATTTGTGCCTGTGTGCCCAACGTTATGAGAAGCCCCATCATCAATAATAATTTCTTTTTCATCTTCATTTCTATCATTAGCAGTTTACAAAGTTACATGATTATTCTATATATTCCCAAATATTCATTCGTTATACAGAACCTGCAACAGGGTCTGTCCCACCGCCTGCAGGGTGTTCTTGTCGATATGCTGCATATCGTCATTGACGGTATGCCACGTAGGACCGAAAGAGCTCTGAGGACAGTCGGGGTAGTGGTTGATGATATCGACACATGGGATATTGGCAATGTCATTCACAGGGACATGGTCGTCAGTGACAAAGCCACTCTCCTGCATGGGGAAGGTACTGCCATAGCCGGCGGCATGAGCAGCACGCCATATCTTCTCCACGATCCGACCAGCCTTCTGCTTAGAATAGCCCTCCTGATAGAACTTGGCACCTTGTCCACCCACCATATCCAAGAGGATAGCGTATTGGTAGTTGAGAGTGGAGGGTTGAGAGTGGAGAGACTTTTCTTGATATTTCTTTGCCCAATACTGTGCGCCAAGTGCCCAGGAGTCGGTACCGTCACCTGTCTCATCCCATTGGGGGATGCCCCAGTCTTCCGCATCGAAGCAGATGAAGTCGACGGCAACATTCAGCGAGTCATGCTGCTGGATGAGCCGTGCCAACTCCAGCATCACAGCCACCCCACTGGCACCGTCGTTTGCTGCCATCACCGGCTTGCGCCAGTTAGCAGAGTCCGGGTCGTTATCTGCCCACGGACGACTGTCCCAATGGGCGCAGATAAGGACTTTGGGGAGTTGAGAGTTGGGAGTTGAGGGTTGAGAGCTGGCGATGATGTTGGTACTCTTAAGGATAGTACCGTCATAGCCTTTGAGGTCAGCTTTCTGCAGTTCTACGGTATAACCATATTGCTGGAACTTCTGGCTAATCCACTGAGCACAACGCTCATGTGCCTCACTGTTCATGGTGCGGGGTCCGAAGTCACACTGGGCGGCACAGAACTGGTAAGCAGAGTCCGCATTGAACTGGATATTCACGATGGGCTGCTGCTCCACCTGTTTCTTGGTGGTGCCACAACCGCATAAAAAGACTGCAAGGCAAAGGGTATAGATAACTTTCTTCATGATGGCTGTTATTTTTTCTGGGGCAGGAACTCATTAACGTCTCTTCCGAAATGCCGTAACTCACGGATGACACTGCTGCTGACACTGGCATACTGCGGTTCCGCAAACAGCAGGACGGTCTCGATGCCGCTGATCTGACGGTTGATGTCAGCCTGCTCCCGCTCATATTCAAAATCCTTGACAGAGCGTACCCCTTTTACAATATAGTGGGCACCCTCGGCTTTCGCAAAATCGACGGCAAGACCATAATAGGGTTTCACCTCTATGCGAGCCTCATCCGCATACAGCTCCTGTATCGCCTTCATCCGCTCCGTGGCGGGAGCCATATCGGGTTTATGCACCTGGTCGCCCACCACACCGATGACGAGTCGGTCGAACAATCCCAAAGCCCTGGTCACGATAGAGTCATGACCAATGGTAAAGGGGTCGAAACTCCCTACAAATACACCTGTCCTCATTACTTCAATTCTTCAATCCTTCAATTCTTCAATCCTTCAATTCTTCAATCCTTCAATTCTTCAATCCTTCAATTCTTCAATTCTACTCAAAGAGTGTCGGCTCCATAATATTTCCCGTATACGGGTTGCGACCGAAATGACGATAGGCAAGTTCTGTCACCATACGTCCCCGGGGAGTACGCTTGATAAAGCCCTCCATGATGAGGAACGGCTCATAGACCTCCTCCACCGTACCGGCATCCTCGCCGATTGCCGTGGCAATGGTGGTGATACCCACAGGACCACCCCGGAACTTATCGATGATGGTCAGCAGGATGCGGTTGTCTATCTCGTCCAGTCCATACTTGTCAATATTCAATGCCGTCAGGGCAATCTTCGTAATCTCCGTATCGATACGACCAGTGCCCTTCACCTGTGCGAAGTCACGGACACGCCGCAACAGCGCATTGGCAATACGGGGCGTACCGCGGGAGCGGCGTGAGATCTCCGCCGCCGCATCTGTCGTGATAGGAACCCTGAGGATAGAGGCAGAGCGTGTGATAATCTTCTGCAGCGTCTCCGGCTCATAATACTGCAAATGCATATTGATACCGAAACGGGCACGAAGGGGAGCCGTCAACAGACCGCTACGGGTGGTGGCACCCACCAGGGTAAACGGGTTGAGGTCGATCTGGATGGAACGTGCCGACGGTCCTTTGTCAATCATGATGTCGATGCGGTAGTCCTCCATGGCAGAATAAAGGTATTCCTCCACTACCGGTGACAGACGGTGGATCTCGTCGATGAAGAGCACATCATTCTTCTCCAATGATGTAAGAATACCTGCCAGGTCACCCGGTTTGTCCAGCACAGGACCGCTGGTAATCTTGAAGCCCACCCCCAGCTCATTGGCAATGATGTTCGAGAGTGTTGTCTTACCCAAGCCCGGAGGACCATGCAGCAAGGTATGGTCGAGCGGCTCTCCACGGTATTTGGCAGCCTCCACGAAAACCTGCAGGTTCTCCACCACCTGCTGCTGTCCGCTGAAGTCGCCGAAAGAGAGGGGGCGCAAGGCGTTCTCAAATTCTTTCTCTGAAGAGGATATCTGCTCCTGCCGGATGTCAAAATCTTCGTCCATCATTTACTTTTTCGTACTTTTTGCTTGCAAAGTTACGAAAAAAGTTCATAGTTCATAGTTCATAGTTCATAATTTTTTGTATTTTTGCAGTCAAAAACCAAAACTATCGTTTTATGAAACGCATCACATTGCTTTCCTTGCTGGCAGTACTGACCCTGATGGTCAACGCCTCCACGACCCTCCCTATCAAGGGAAAAGTCATTAACCCCACAGACAAGCACATCCAATACATCGGACGTATCTGCTTTGACAACCCTATGTGTCCCCGCTTCACCTTCCCTGGTGTACAGATCAACGCCTGCTTCACAGGTACCAGTCTGAAGATGATGGCAAAACCCAAGAGCGGCTATTTCATGGCACAGATTGACGAGGCAGAGCCTTTCAAGGTGGGTTTCATGGCAGAGAAAGACTCGGTGGTGACCCTTGCCACGGCACTGCCCAAGGGAACACATAGCATCCGACTGATGTACGTCATCGAGGGCTATGAGCTGAAACCGGAGTTCCGCGGGTTCGTGCTCGACAGTGACGGTCAGTTGTTAGACACTCCTGCCTTGCCCGACCGCCGTATCGAGTTCATCGGCAATTCCATCACCTGCGGCTATGGCAATGAGAGTATAGAGAAGACCGATCCCTTTGAGTATGAGACCGAGAACCATTATTATACTTATGCGCAGCAGACCACCCGTAACCTGAACGCGATGGCATACGTGGTGGCACGTAGCGGTATCGGTGTCTATCGCAGCTATGGCGGTCCCAAGACGGGTACCCCGGAGAATGTGATGACAACAGAGTATGAGTACACCAACCTCTACGACCGTTCAGAGAAATGGGACTTCTCACGCTATACCCCACAGGTGGTATGTATCAATCTGGGTACCAACGACCTGTCGACCAACAACTACGATGTGAAGTTGTTAAAACAGGCTTACAAGAAGTTCCTCAAACAGGTACGGCAGCATAACCCCAAGGCTAAGATAGTATACCTGTGCGGCTCGATGTTAGTGGGTAAGGAGTTGGAGATTGCAAAGAAAACGCTGAATGAAGTCGTGGAGGAGGCAAAAAAAGACGGTGACAAGGAAGTATACCGCTTTGACTTCACCCCACAGAACGGCGACCTCTACTATGGTGCCTCCTGGCATCCCTCTCTGTGGCAGCATCAGAAGATGGCTGGTGAACTGACCGCTTTCCTGCGCACCCTGATGCACTGGTTCTAAACCCTATTCTCAGGAAGTTCATTGATAAACTGCTGAATAGCGTCTACCAAGGCGTTATTCTCTTCCGGTCGTTGCGTGGCGACACGGAAGAAATGGTCGGAGAGTCCCGTGAAGTTGAAACAGTCACGTATCAGGATACCATGCTCATGGACGAGGTAGAACTTCAGCTTGGTACTGGTTGCCGGTTCTATCTCACACAGCATGAAATTCGTCTTGGTCTCAAAGACACGGATGCCCTCTATCTTACGAAGATTGGCACGTAGGCGAGTCGTCTCCAGCAGATAGCTTGTAAGGTCGGGAATCGCCGGCTCATTCCGCTTGACGAGGAACTTCCCTGCCTCAATGGCAAGTGCGCTGACTGACCAAGGATGGCGCATGCTCCGTAATAACTGGATGATGTCAGGATGTCCGATAACATAACCTATACGCAACCCAGGAATGGCAAAACGCTTACTAAGTGAATGCAGCACCAATAGGTTATGACACCCTAACACCTCCTTGGGGCTAATAAGACGCTCTTGCGTATAGTCCTCATACGACTGATCGACCACAAAGGTATAACGGGGAGAGCGGCGTGCCATATACTCTATGATTCCCTTTGTCATCACATTACCTGTCGGGTTATTGGGATTACAGATCCAATAGACCCTGTCCGCAGGAAGTTCCTTCAGGTCGTCCGTATTCTCATAAGAGATGATATGATGGTTGATGCGACAGGCGTCGGCATATTCATTGAAAGTAGGTTGCGGGATGATGGAGGCACTATGATGGAACATCTGTGCGATGAGATAGATCGCCTCCGTTGCTCCGTTGGTCACCATGACAGCCTCAGGACTGATTCCCAACTGCTGGGCAATCATCTTCTCAAGGGAACGCGGTTGTGGCTCAGGATAGTTGTTGATGACATCAAGATGTGCTTTCAGATGTTCCTGTAATGCCGTATGGTCGGCTTGCTGGTAGATATTGGAGCTGAAATTAATCCGCACCATACCCGCATCATAGCGATAGATATCATCTCCGTGCCCTTCTATCATAATCTTATACTATTCCGTTACACGTATCGTCAATGTCTGGGCATCAAAGAGAATACCCTTATGTACGATGAATCGTCCTAATGCTCCCTCATCGGCTAACTGACGAGGTGTTCCTATACTCAAAATCCCCGGTTCCATCAGCCATATACAGTCTGCTATCTGTAAGGAGAGTTCCACATCATGGGTAGAGAGGAAGATGGTTTTCTGCTGCTCATGGGCAAGACGATGCAACAGCTGCATCACCTCCACCTTACTGGGGAAGTCGAGGAAGGCGGTAGGCTCGTCAAGATAGATGACAGGAGTCTGTTGCGCCAGTGCCTTGGCAATCATCACTTTCTGCCGCTCGCCATCACTCAGTGTGTGCACATACCGTCCCCGCAATGACTCGATACCCACCAATCCGATAGCCTCGTCCACGATATACCAGTCATCCTTCGACAAGGAGCCCCAGAAACCCGTATAAGGTGAGCGTCCCATGCTCACCAGTTCCTCAATGGTCATATTCCGTACATCCGGTTTCTCTGTCAGCACCACACCAATGAGCTTACTCAGCTGTTTGTCTGTAAGTTGGTTGACAGGGGTTGGTGAGGGAGTATTGGCAGACAGCAGGATATCACCATGAAGGGATGGCTGAAAAGCAGACAATGTACGCAACAGGGTAGATTTACCTATACCATTACGCCCCAGCAGACAGGTCAGTTCACCACTCATGATGGCACCATTCAGATGTTCTGCCACCACAGTCTTTTGCTGCTTCGTCTGGTATCCAATCGTTAGGTCAGTAAGTATTACTGTCTCATTCATGCTGCAAATGTAATACAAAAAAATGAACTGACAAAATATTTACAGTACTAACAGCTGTAATTGTCCTGGAGCGAAACACGTCTGTGCAACCTGCAGGATCTGTTCTGAACGGATGGCATCAATCTGTTGGAAGACCATTTCTATATCCCGCTCCTTGTCGTAATGCAGGAAACTCTTCGAAAAGTCGAGAGCAAACTGCTCCCTATTGTCACAGGCAATGGCTATCTGTCCCTTCAACTGGCGCTTGGCAGCCATCAGCTGGCGTTCCGACAACGGATGCTGCATCATGCGGTCGAGTTCCTGATGAACCAGTCGCAGACAGCGTTTCACATCATGATGATCACAACCGAAATAGACGGACCAGCATCCTGTGTCACTGTAACTCGCCATGGAACTCTCCACGGTATATACCAGTCCATGTCTCTCACGTAAGGACAGGTTCAGCCGGGCATTCATTCCCGGTCCCCCCAATATGTTATTCAACAAATAAAGAGGCATCCTCCGGTTGTCGTTGAAATCGAACGTTTTACATCCTAACATCACATGCGACTGGTGATGGGGCTCCGAGAGGCGACTGGTCTTTTCACTATCATTGGAAACAGTTGGTTTCAACGAGCCTGCACGCTGTGGATATTCGGCTTTCTCCAACAATTTGATGAGATGGTCGAAGCGGACATCCCCATAGACAAAGAAGATGGCGTTGTCGGGACGATAGAACTGGCTGGTAAACCTCCGTGCGTCCGATGCCGTGAAATTCCTCACCCGTTCCTGTGTACCTAATATATTATGCCCTAAGGGATGACCTTTGAAGAGCATATTCTCAAACTCATCATAAATCAGTTCGGCAGGAGAATCGTTATAACTCTCGATTTCATCGCAGATAACATCCTTCTCATGCTCTATCTCCTGTTCCGGATAAGTACTGTTAAAGACAATGTCTGTCAAGAGGTCGACAGCCCGGGGAAGATGTTCTTTTAAGATGGCAGCATAAAAGACGGTGTCTTCCTTATTGGTGAAAGCATTGAGGTCGCCCCCTACCCGTTCCAGACAGTTGAGGATCTGCAGGGCTGAATGGCGGCGGGTTCCCTTGAAAGTGACATGCTCACAGAAATGGGCAAGTCCTTCCTCGCCTGCCCTCTCATGGCGGGAACCCGCCCTGACACCAATGCCGCAATAGACGACAGGAGAAGTGGCTGGCAGATGTATTACTCGTAAACCGTTAGGAAGTGTATGGATATTATATTTTGTCATTTCACGTGCAAAGATAGTGTATTTTTGAAAAATAGTTGTATCTTTGCAGGAAATTCTAATGATTATGCGAAAAGTAATTGGTATCGGTGAGACAGTACTTGACATTATCTTCCGTGACGAGCAGCCCATCAGCGCAGTCCCTGGCGGCAGCACCTTCAATGCGATGGTGTCTTTAGGCCGCTCTGGTGTAAAAGGCAGTATGATCAGTGAGACAGGTAATGACCGTATAGGACATAATATCATCGGTTTCTTAGAGAAAAATGGAGTCGATGCCTCTAATATCAATGTCTACCCGGAGTCCAAGTCACCATTGTCACTTGCCTTCCTCAATGAGCAGAACGATGCGGAATACATTTTCTATAAAGACCATCCCAACGACCGCATCGACTATATCTATCCGGACATACAACCTGACGACATCGTGCTGTATGGCAGCTATTTCGCATTGAACCCTGTCATCCGCTCACAGGTTTATGCTTTCCTGGACTATGCCCGTCAGCATGGTGCCATCCTTTACTATGATGTCAACTTCCGTGCCTCCCATCAGAATGAGGTCATGAAGATTACCCCTAACTTACTGGAGAACCTGGAGATGGCAGATATTGTCAGAGGGTCGTCAGAAGACTTTGACATCCTGTTTAAGAAAAATGACCCCGACACGGTGTATCGCTCCCAGATATCGTTCTACACCCATAAATTTATTTATACCCGTGCCTCACAACCTGCAGAGGTCAGGGCAGAGAACGGTTTCAGCAAACAATATCCCGTCCTCGCCACCAAGACGGTCAGTACTATCGGGGCTGGCGACAACTTCAACGCCGGCTTCATCTTCGGACTGATCAAAAATGGTATCACCCACCAAGAGATAGACAATGGTCTGACGGAGGCACAATGGGACTGCGTGATCAAAAGCGCATTGGAGTTCTCCGCAGAGTGCTGCCGCAGCATCAGCAACCATGTCTCCGTGGAGTTTGGTGCACAGAAGAAAAAGGAACTGGAAGAGGCATTATCGACAATAGAAGAATAATTTAAAAACAATACTACTATGCAAGAGATTACAAACAAAATCTATTATGTGGGTGTCAACGACCGTAACAAGTCGCTGTTCGAGGGCTTATGGCCCCTGCCCTACGGCGTGAGCTATAACTCGTATCTGATTGATGACGAGAAGGTGTGTCTGATTGATACAGTGGAGGTTGACTTCTTCACCCAATTCATCGAACATATCCATGAGGTGATTGGTGACCGCCCTGTCGACTATCTGGTGATTAACCACATGGAGCCTGACCATAGCGGTTCTATTGCCCTCATCAAGAAATACTATCCGAATATCCAGATTATCGGCAACAAGAAGACTTTCCAAATGATGGAGGGTTTCTATGGTATCGCTGATGGTACGGTAGAGGTGAAAAACGGCGATTCCATCGAGCTTGGATCACATACTCTGAACTTTGTCCTCACTCCTATGGTACACTGGCCTGAGACGATGGTGACGCTCTGTGGCTCTGTCCTCTTCTCAGGAGATGCCTTCGGCTGTTTCGGTGCTCTGAACGGTGGCGTGATTGATGAGCAGATCAATTGCGACGCTTTCTGGTTGGAGATGGTCCGCTACTACTCCAATATCGTGGGTAAATACGGTACTCCTGTACAGAATGCCCTCAAGAAACTTGCCGATGTGAAACTGGACTATATCTGTGCTACCCATGGTCCTGTATGGCACCAGTATATTAATAAGGTGGTGGCAGAATACGACCGCATGTCGAAATATGAGACAGAGTCAGGACTGGTCATCTGCTATGGTACGATGTATGGCAATACAGAGCGTGCCGCAGAGGTCATTGCCCGTGCTGCCTCTGAGGCTGGTGTGAAGAATATCGTGATGTATAATGTCTCGAAGACCCATCACAGCTATATCATCCGTGACGTGTTCCGCTATAAGGGACTGATTGTGGGTGCCCCCACTTATAACACCGCCCTTTATCACGAGATGGATGTGCTGCTCTCAGAACTGGCTGGCAAGGATATCAAGAACCACCTGCTGGGATGGTTCGGCTCCTATGGCTGGGCTTCCAAGGCTGTCAGTGAGATTGCCCGTTGGAATGACGAGAAACTGCATTTCGAGGCTGTCGGCGAACCTGTTGAGATCAAACAGAGTCTGACACCTGAGACGAAAGCTGCCTGCGAGGCTTTGGGCAAGGCGATGGCAGAACGGCTGAAAGCATGACCGCAGCAACGGTTTTTCCTGCGATTTAGTGAATAAATCATAAAAAATAAGGGTTACTCTTGGCTCGTACCTAAGGGTAACCCTTATCTTTGCGGAAAAATCGAAACAATGGCAAAGAATATACGACTGACAATTGGTGAGTTCTCCCGGTATTGCGGGGTGACGGTGAAGACACTAAGGCACTATGAACGGATGGGGCTGTTGGTACCCAACGAGGTAGACGAATGGACACGTTACCGCTATTATGACGTGGCACAGATGCAACAGCTCAACGGTATCCTGCGACTGAAAGAGATGGGTTTCTCATTAGAGGAGGTACGTGAGTTGCTGGACGAGGGGACGCATAAGCCCAGTGTGAAACAACTGGAAGAGAAAATCAAGCAAGTGGAGCAACTGCTGAAGAACCTGCAGGACCGTCTCATCCTGCTGCGTAGGATGGCAGACTCCCAAGCGAAGATAGACACGGCAGGACGCATCTTCGTACAGCGACTGCCGGAGATTGTCGTCGCCTCCCACAGACAGGTACTTGCCAAACGCTCTGACCTGACAGCACTATGTGCCCACGTGCTTGGACCTGAAATCCAACGGATCGGGTGTAAACGCTCTTTACCTATCTATAGTTTCGTCATCGAGCATGACGAGGAGTATAAGACCACTGATGTCGATACGGAATATTGTGAGCAGGTAGAGGAGATGATGCCAGACACCCGCCTCATCCAATTCAAGCGGTTGCCAGAGATTCCTATGGCGGTATGCATGAAATGCTATGGACCTTATCAGCACTGGTATGAACAGAAAGCAGAGCTTTTCGACTATATCGAGAAACAAGGTTATCAAATCTGTGGACGGCATCGGCGGCAGTATGTGGAGGGCGCATGGAACCAGAAAGACCTGGAGAAGTGGTTGACGATCATACAGGTTCCTGTGACAAAAGAAGAGCATAAAATCAATGTCCCTAATGAAACCTTCTATCAGTAGTATGGAGTTGATAGGAGCTTGCGGACTCTATTGCGGGTCGTGCCGGAGATTCAGAAAAGGAAAATGCCCAGGATGCCATGCCAATGAGAAGGCAACATGGTGTGGAATCCGTAAATGTTGCCATAAAATGGGTTACAGCACCTGTGCTAGATGCCCGATCGAGGATGTCAATACTTGCAAAACGTACAATCATCTCATCGGCCGCATCCTGGGTTTTCTTCTCAACAGCGACCGCTCTGCCTGTATCCGCTACATCCGCCGACATGGTGAGGAGGAATTTGCCAACCGCATGTCGGTAACGGAACAGATGACTATGCCGAGGAAGCTATACTGATATGAAACATTATCGGATAAAATTCGTCCAGACACGAGGCTCCTCTTCCGGATGTCCCCCATCCTGCACATTCAACCGCTTGATCATCCAAGAATCTGTTGGGCGTGTTCTTTAGTCTTGATCTGTTTACCAGCAAGGATCTGCTCGATGATACCCTCTTCATTAATAATAAAGGTAGTACGGATGGTACCCATCGTCTTCTTGCCGTACATATTCTTCTCGCCCCAAGCTCCCATTGCCTCCATCAGTGTTTTGTCTATATCAGCAATCAACGGGAAGGGTAGCTGATGTTTCTCCTTGAATTTCTGATGTGAGTCTGCTGAGTCCTTGCTGACTCCCACCACCTCATAGCCGGCTCCCTGCAACTGCTCATAGTGGTCACGCAGACTGCATGCCTCTGAGGTACAACCACTGGTGTTGTCCTTTGGATAAAAATACAGTACGAGTTTTCTACCCTTATAGTCACTCAGACGGATTTCACGTCCCTGCTCATCCTTGCCTAAAATCTCAGGCGCTTTGTCTCCAATATTCATCGTTTCAGTTTTTAATAGTAATTCTTCGATTGCAAAGATACTATTTTTCTTTTAATTTTGTATCTTTGCAAACAGATAATCAATAAAACTATGAATATAGAAAAGAGTACTTGGGCTTGCAGGAAAAGACTTTTATCCTTCTTCATCATGGCGACCGCGGTATTAACTGCTTCATCTCAGACCTATCCACCAAAGGACTCGCCACAGCTGGAGTTCGCTCTTCAACTGAGAGTACATATCAGTGAGCCTTACACTATCGGGGAGACTGCACACGGACGGCGTATCGTAATCCCTATCACAGGTGGCAGCTTTGAAGGTCCTTCCTTGAAGGGAACGATTTTATCTGGCGGGGCAGACTACCAACTGGCTAATGCTGACGGTACCCGAACGGAACTGGAGGCTATCTACAGTATCCGGACGGATGATGGTGTCAATATCCATGTCCGTAACCGGGGATTGGTATGTGACGGTAAGAACGCTGACGGAACTCCCTATTATTATTTCAAAGCCGCCCCCCAGTTTGAGGCACCCAAGGACAGCCGCTATGCGTGGCTGAATGATGCGCTCTTCGTCTGTGCTCCAGAGTGGACAACAGAGTTCAAGGGTATCGTGCTGAATGTGTGGAAAGTGAAGTAATTCAGTGTCTCTTTGCATTTGATGAGAAAGTTGCTGGCACCCGTATTGACTATTGTCTGTTTGCTATCTGCTAGTCAGACCACAGATATACCGTCACTCTCAACAATAGACAAGGGGAGTGCGGATAGTGCTGCCATCTATCAAGAGAGAGCCTATCAGGAGATGTTTACGGATTCTCTTGGGAAGGCAGAGACGCTTGCCTATCGTGCTTATATGCTCAGCAGCGATTCTACCATGGAACGTAGTTCACTTGCCCTGCTCTGTTACATCTATTATCGGGAAGGAAAACAAGAACAGTTACAACTGCTGATGCAGACCGTTTCGCCAGACACCTATATTAATATGATGGATGTACAAGGTATGGTGGAACGGACGAAAGCAGGATACGAACGCCAATACTATATTGCTGCCCTTATCGTCCTGTTGCTGGTTTCTGGTATTGTCTGTTTCTGGTATATCCGTCGGATGCGAACGATCAATGGTATCTATCGGCAGCGCATGAATCATGTGCGACAAGAACTGTTGAGCAAGGAGTCAAACATCACCCAGTCAACAATCCTTCCCATTGATGAGACTAAAAAGGGAATTGATGTGCTCTATGCCATTATCAACGACCAGAATATCAGTCAAATGGGTAAACAGGAGGAACAGGCACTACTCAAGACCCTCCCCATGGTGGATGCTGCTCTTGCGACAAGAATAGGTAAAGCCTCCTCACCTCTGACACCTAAGGAAACCTTCTTCTGCATTATGGAATACTATGGAAAGAGTGACAAACAGAAGGCACACTCTTTCTGCTGTTCAGAACAAGCAATCCGCAGTACCAAGAGCAGACTCGCCAAGAAGATAGACCTCTCTATCCTGCATTCGGAGTGAGACAAATGCCAGTCAGCCAAAGTGCTTCATTGGAGGCGGAAAGTTACAGGAATCGTATATTTCACACTGACAGGCTCTCCCATTCGCCTGCCGGGAATCCATCGGGGCATGGCACTGACAACACGCAGTGCCTCTGCGTCTAAAGCAGGACAAAGACCTCTTATTACTTTTGCCCCTGTGATACTGCCGTCTTTCTCCACGATACAGGTGACAATTACCCTACCCTGCACGCATGTTCCCTCCAATTCCTTCGGATAATGAACGTTTTCTTCTAGATATTTTAACAGGGCTTTTCCTCCTCCAGGGAAGGAGGGCATTTGCTCATCTATTTCGCACCATATATGCTTTGTGGTGTCACGTCTTTGTACTTGCTGTTGTTGCTCGATGTTTACGACATGTTTCGAACCTATCATCTGGCTCCTGTCGATATCTTTCCTTTGTTTTACCGGTTGTTTATCAAGGCGGAAAGTTACGGGAATTGTATAATTCACCCTCAGCACATAGTCATGTTCTCTGCCAGGAATCCAATGGGGCATCTGTTTGACGATACGGACCGCCTCCTTGTCTAAAGCAGGGTCAACACTCTTTACCACTCTTATATTTGTAAGACTGCCGTCTTTCTCTACCACGAAAGTAAGGACGACCCTGCCTTGAATACCTTGTTTCTTAGCAGTGGCAGGATATTCCATGACACGTTCTATAAATTCCTTCATGACCTCATAACCTCTAGGAAACTCTGGCATCTGCTCTACAACATCATATATTTTGTGATCGTCTTCCGGAACTACACCTGGTCTATAGGGAAGTGAAAAGATACCTGGCTCAGAATCATCCTCGATACAATCAGTCTTATCGGAGCAACTATCAGGGATATTTGTTTCTGATACCCCTTGTGATACTTCCTTTTGTGTTTTTGCCGCACATGACAACAGACCACACAACCCCATTATCACCCACATCTTCTTCATATCTTTTCGTTTTTGTTGCAAAGATACAATATTAATGCCTTGATGTCAAGAGGCTGCGGATGATTGACACAAAAAGAAAAGCCTTGCTGTTGATAGTCAGCAAGTTATCTTTCCTTTACTTAAAGAATTGACACATCAATACAAGATGATGAGGGTTTCCTTTCCCTTATCCCTTTCATTATTTGTATCGCTGATTGACAACTGTCCAGTCGATAATCTGCCAGAGGGCTGACAAGTGGTCAGGACGGCGGTTCTGGTAGTCGAGATAGTAAGCATGCTCCCATACATCAAAGGTCAGCAGGGGCGTGAGTCCCTTCGTCAATGGATTGCCGGCATTCGTCTCCTGTGTGATAACGAGTTTACCATCCTTATCAGCAGACAGCCATACCCAACCAGAGCCGAAGAGTGTAGCACCCTTCTTCTGGAACTCCTCACGAAAGGCATCGAATGACCCGAACTGACTTTTGATAGCCTCTGCCAATTCTCCCACAGGCTGGTTGTCCTCCTGAGGTGCACAGAACTGTGTGAAGTACAGGTTATGGTTCAAGATCTGTCCTGCATTATTGAAGATACCACCCTCACTCTTGCACACGATTTCTTCTAATGTGGCATTCTCAAAGCCACTGCCAGCCAATAGTCCGTTCAGGTTATTCACGTATGCCTGCAAATGCTTTCCGTAATGGAAACTAATAGTCTGGGCACTAATCACTGGCTCCAGGGCATCAGGAGCATAAGGTAATTGAATCAGTTCGAATGTTGTCATATTGTTTTTGTACTTAAATGGTTCGTTTGCAAATATAGCAATTATTTCTTAATAAATGGATACGGTTTGGGAAAAAGTTGTATCTTTGCAACCAGAGTATTTACTATTAAACGATAGAAACTATGAATATTGGAGACAAGGCGCCTGAGATGCTGGGCAAGGATGAGAACGGAACTGGAGGCTATCTACAGTATCCGGACGGATGATGGCATCAATATCCATGTCCGTAACCGGGGATTGGTATGTGACGGTAAGAACGCTGACGGAACTCCCTATTATTAAATGACATCCTATCTGAACAAAGAGAATATAGCACGTAGCAGGAATGGAGTGGAATATCATCCACTGATACCATTCCTGCCAACGAATGCCAAGGTACTTTTCTTGGGCAGTTTTCCGCCTCAGCGCAAACGGTGGTGTATGGACTTTTATTATCCTAACTTCATCAACGACCACTGGCGCATCGAGGGAGCCGTCTTCTTCGGAGACCGCCATCACTTTGTTGACGAAGAGGAAAAACACTTTAAACTGACGGATATCATAGCCTTTTGCCAAGAAAAGGGGCTTGCGTTCTTTGATACCTCCACTGCCGTGCGACGCCTGCAAGACAATGCGTCGGATAAGTTTCTCGAAGTAGTGGAGCCCACTGATATCCAGGCTCTAATAGTCCAGTTACCACAGCTTCGCACAATTGTCACCACAGGAGAGAAAGCTACGGAGACACTATGCACCACGATGAAGATTTCCAGTTTGCCCAAAGTCAACACCTTTGTCCCTGTCCCTGATACGTACAACCAGGCAGGTGAGCAACTGGTACTCTATCGACTGCCGTCCTCATCGCGGGCATATCCCCTTGCCTTCGAGAAAAAAGTTGAAGCATACAAGCGAATGTTTGAACAGATGTTATAAACAATATAAGAATCATGAATAAGATAACCATTCACACGCAGATAGAATTGATGGAAGTGATACAACAAATCGGTTTCCTCCCCTTGTTAGACAGTGGTATCCGAGGATATTCGGCAGAGGAGATGGCTGATGAGGACTGCCGTTATGTGGTATTCCCTGATGGTGGTTGGGACTGGCCATTATGGAAATGGAAAGGTCCGGTGGTGACGGAGGGCAACTGCGTCTATGGTAAGTTCTTTGCTGGGAAGGCTGGATTTATCAGTCGTGAGTGGTGGCGCGACTTTTATAACTATCGGCAGAGTACACACCCTCGCCCTGAGGAGGGTAGCATAGAAGAAGCTATCCTGCTGACCTTGGAGGAACATGGCAGCATGATCACACGAGAGTTGCGTGCCGCCTGTGGCTTTACAGGACCGAAGATGCGTAGCCGCTTTGACAGCTATGTCACTCGTCTGCAGATGGGCTGCTATATCATCACTGAGGATTTTGTCTATCCTGTCGATAAGCACCATCGTGAATATGGATGGGGATGGTCACTGCTCACCACCCCCAAGCAATTATTAGGTGATGATGCATGCCAATGTGAGCGGACACCCGAAGAGTCATACGAACGACTCTTTCATCACTTCCGCCAGCTCCTCCCTGAAGCATCAGAACAGCAAATCAAGAAACTATTGAAGTAATTGTATTAATTTCCTTTTGTGATACCCCCTACCACATCATCGTTCTCGATGCTGCGTGCTGCTTTCTTGACACTTGCCTTCAGCGAGCCGAAACGGTAACTGACAGAGATGGCAAACTGACGACCACGATTCCATGAGGTACTGAGGTCACGGAAGTCGCCGTTGACAGCCTCATCAACATATTTGATATAGCGATCGAAAGGGTCGTTGGTCATGATACGCACCGTCAGCCGGTCGTCTTTCAGGAACGAGCGTTGCAACGATGCGTAATAGCCGTACCATCCGTGCATCTTGTAATAGACATTGGTGGGATTATGTCCTATTTTGCCGTAGGCACTGAGTGACAGTTGCAGTCGCCATGGCAGCTTCTGGGTGAGGTTGACGTAATAATTATCCGACCACCCGAAGTTCCGGTAGCCAAGGTCGGGATTCGCATAGTGCTCATAGCGTAGGGTATTGTTGAAGACAAGCGTAGTGGTCTCAAACGGTTTCCATTGTACATACTGCTCAAAAGTGGCTCGGCGATAACGTTGGATATTGTCATACGTCAGATAACGGATATCACCCTCTGCTGTCTGGATAGAAGCGATGCCCCCATTACTGAACTGGAATCCGGGAGCCAGTTGGAGGGTCAGGCGATTACCCACGAACATATAGATGAGGTTAAGACGCTGGGAATGGGAACTGACCAGCTGGGGATTACCATGCTGTATGATGGTGGGTGAGACGACCACTGCCGGGTTCAGGTAAGAGATGCCAGGGCGGTTGATACTGGTCGTATAGTTCAGCTTTAAAGACTGCGTCTCAGTCATCTGGTACTTCACACTCGCCTGCGGTACCCAGTCACTGAGCCGTTGACGAAACGTCTCCCCCTTGCCGTCAGGATAACTGCCCTCCATAAAACTGTATTCATAGCGCAGTCCTGTCCGTGCCGACCATTTATCCTTATTCAGAATATAGTCTGCATAGCCGGCAAGGACACGGGTGGTGTGCTCAAACTGATAGTCTGTCTCGGGCATCGCATCCCGATAGTCTTGTGTATTATGACTATTGTTATTACGATAGATATACTTCGCTCCTATCTCTATCTGATGTCCTTTTCCTAATGGTCGCAACCAGTCTGCCTGAAAGGTATGCTCGGTGAACCGCTCCCGCTCTGTCTGCAAGGTGTTGGTATAAGGGAAGGGGCGATCTCCCTTGAGGATGACATATTCATTCTCCTGATCTGTATGCTGACGCGTCAGGGCGAGCATATAAGAGAGTGTGAGCCGCTCGCCCTCCCGACGCGTCTTGTGCTCGAAGTCCAGTCGCCCGTTCCATGACTGATGACTATACCCAGGCATCCAGTATTTGTTATTATAACAATAGAGGGGACCCCTCCCGTCTTCCCCTGATGAGGGGAGGAGTTCTTCCCAGCCTTCACCTTGTACGTTCAACTTATAGAAATAACCACCGAACGAGGCAGATAACAGGTTAAGAGAGTCGATGTCATAACTGGCATTGATGTCTCCAAAATGGATGCCGCCGGGGTTGCTGCCCTCACGATGGGAAAGCAGACGGTTCCCTGTCTGCAGGAAGGTACGTTCCACGTCATTGATATTCTCCGTCTCGCGTTTCGCCATCCCACCATAACCGTAATTGGCAGACAGCAACAATTTGCCGATCTGTCCTGTCAGGGAAGTGTAGAGATTAGGATGATTCAGCGTGTTGTAATAAAGGTTGACGACACCCGTCACACCATCGAATTTCGAACCATCCACCATCACGATATTCAGGATAGCATCCACACCTTCCGCATCCTCTCGTGCACCAGGGTCAGTAATCACCTCAATACGTTTGACCATTGACGCAGGCATCGCCTTCAAAACCTCCTTGGCATTCTTCGTCAGGCTGGGGTCGTAATGCCCGTTCTTATAAATCTTGAAATTGCTGTTGCCCTTCACCTTGATATTGTCATCACCATCGACAGTCACCATCGGCACCTTGCGCAGCATATCCATCACCGTCTGTGTCTTCGACTCCTCATCGCCCTGTACGTCATAACCGATACGGTCTATCTCCTGTTTGATAAGTTGGCGTTGTGCCTTCACCTCGATACCCTCCAACTGCTGGTCCCAGGTGATGGAGTCGTTTCCCACTTTCAGGCTGTCCGTCTGAGCCATAGCGGTCCCTACTTTCGCTGCCATCAGGAGCGAAAGACATGCTATTTTCCAATATTTCATATCTTCTTACTTTTTGAGTCGTTCGATACTCATGTCAAACAACTGCTGTATAAAATCGTCTTTGGTTTTCTTCTTCAGCTTCACAATTTCTGTTGTCACGATGTTCTTCTCCACATCCTCCAGCGACTTGGCATTCTTACAGAGTTTGTATATCTGTGTGGCATAACTGTTGGCAGCCGCTCCCTCAGTGTTTTTCAGGAAGTGGTTCTTATAGGTGTTGAACTCTGAGAGCCATGTCTCTGACGGCTTGGTGTCATCGTCGAATGGGAAGTTCTGACCAAAGGAGAAAGAATTGCCATTGACTGTGATGGTTTTTGACCGATTCTTTTCCTGACGATACTTTTGGGTGGTGGCATAGGTTTTGGCGATGCGTCCTCTTATCTTATTACCATTCTCTACCCATTCCAACGCATAGGCATAACGGTGTTGACGCAGCGAGTCGCTGGGGTCAAGGAAACAGGCATAGATCCATTTCGAGTCTTTGATCAGTCCGATGGCGACACCTCCTTTATTACTGTCACCAACGGCGAGAGAGACATAGTCCTCACTATTGCCATTCGACCCGGTACTGACACTATAGGCATGAGCCTCATCTTGTTCGAATGCTTTCCTGATGTCGTCTATCAGTCGTTTATCACGATGATCTGTTAACTCAAAGTCATAGGTGTCCTCCAGTCCTTCCATTGTGCCAGAGTCTGGATCTTTCTCCACACTATGTCTTGAACTTACTTCTTTAATACTACTATTCCTCAGGACATCGAAAGCCCGTTGGATGTGCTGCTGTGCGAGTATTGCCGAGGGTAATAGCATCAGCATACCCGTAATAAGGATGTTTTTACTCTTCATATGCGAAATATTCTTTTGGTTCCTCAACATAAATAATGGTTCCGTCTTCCAGCATCACAGGTACAAAGCCTGCTGTTATCAACTGGGTACGTGTAATCTCTTGCTTTGCCTGTTCTATCTGTTGTCTGACAGCCTCCTGCTCTTGTTCCACCTCCGCCATCAGCGTATAAGCCTTATCATAGTCGTGGATGGTGGGCTCTGGTTTGCGCAGTCGTGGGCGTTTCCTTTTGGCAGGCTGTTGTTTGCGCAGGGCAGTGGTGTCGGGCAGGGGCTGCTCGTTAGGAGCCTCTGGGCGGAGTACAATAGTAGTGTCTGCCTTTGCGGTCAGGGTGGGCGACTGCTGGGCTGGTTGCCATAACATGGCAACAGACAGGACTGCCGTTCCAACCACGGCGGCGGCACTCCACCCTATCCAGCGCTTCCTGTGCCTCTGGGGTTTCATCCCTTCCAGTTCCGCAAACAACAGGCGATACTCCTCCCATTCCGCAGGCACATTGCCTTGGGTGAAATACTGGTTGAGGATATCTTCCTCTTCCAGTGTCGTCGTGCCGTCCATGAACTTGGTCAGCAGACGATGGAGGTACTCCTTAGTGTATTGTCTCATATCTTGTTTCTTCGTTTGATCTCTTCTAATAATGTCCGTCTTGCTCTTGCTAACAGTGTGCTGACGGAGGAAATTTCTATACCTAATAGATGGGCTATCTCCTCATGGCTGTGTCGCTCTACCTGTCGCATATATAATAAGGTACGCTGGGTAGTGGGCAGTTGCTCCAGTTTCCTTGTCAGCCATTCCTCATCCTCCTTTGTCTCCAAGAGTTCATGCGGACTGTTGGTCAGCATGGTCACTTTCTCTGCTATTAGCAGCTCCATGGACCGTCGCCGTTGGTGGTTTCGTACCAGGTGGCGAGTCATCAGTGTCACCAGCGCCTCCACCGACTGGTAGCTGTCCAGTTCCTTGCGCATCTGCCACAGTCGAAGCATCACATCCTGTGCGATGTCCTCTGCCTCCTCATTGCCCGCCCCGCAGCTGTGTCCTACGCTCAAGGACTTCTGATACCATGTGTGGGCTTGTCGTTCAAATGCGCTTTTGTCCATTTTATCTCTTTGTCATTTATAAGACACTCAACATCTCCAAAACCAAACAGGAATTAATAGAGTTTAACAAATTTGTCGCAAAAGTAGTAAGATAATATGAAACGTCCTAAAATAAAGACTGACATTTGTCTGACAATTAATAGTTGTCAAGAATCTGCTTCAGTTTCTCACGCTCTCGCTGCTTTTTTGATTTTCGATGCGGGAATAGTTTACTGATTAAATAAGCGATAAGGGATATTGGATTGACACCTATCGTCATAGCTCCAGCCTGCTGTTCCTTTCGTTGCTCCTCCAGCCAATGGCTTTGATAAGCAAGTCGCATATCTGTTCTCAATGCTGGTGTTATGATATTTATGTTGACTTTGGGGCGCTCTGGCATCTGTTCTAATGTGTTAATGGCAGAAATGTGCGATTCCATCGGGGATATTACCTGACTGTCACGGGGGGCGGATCTCAAGGGCTCATTGCGCAGCCATTCCTCATAATCGCTTTTTAACGAGTCAGTTTTCATGGAGCGTTTACCATCCTCAGAACTTTGTGCATAACAGTTGGTTGTCACCAATAGCAGGACAAAGAATAATATATAAAAAAGGTGAGTCATCAGAATTGTATCAAGCGATAACCAAATCCACGTGCGTTGATGATTTTGAGGGAAGGGTCTGCCGAGAGGATATGTTTCATACGTGACATGAAGACATAGAGTGAATTCAGATTATAAATATTGTCATCATCCCAAAATTCAATTAAGAGGATATGGTTCTCTACGATGTCACCTTGTGCCTCTATCAGCATACCAAGGATAGATGCCTCGCGAAACGACAATTTTCTGGAAGAAAGTGTCCCGTCAAGCGCATGGAACAATAGCTCCTGTTTTTGCAGGTTTAATTCAAAGCGTCCGATTTGTAATACGTTCATGACTTTGCGTTATTTTATGGGTCAGTAATTTAAATGACGGCGCAAAGTTATAGTGAATAAACAAAACTGACAGGCTGATTTACCTTACAAAACCTTACAGATGATTAAATTAAGGCTTTCTTAAAATATTTTTCGTTTAAAAGTCTTTCATCATAGTAATAAAGATTAATACCTTTATTTTTAGATTATGATTTGACTAAGCTAAATGATTTGTCAGACAAATGTCAGGGATTTATTTTCTTTGTCATTGTCTGTTTTTATAATTTTGCAGGAAAAACGGATATGGGTATTAAGCGATTTACATGGTTGGCATTACTGATCATAATAGTCAGTGCAATAACCGTCTTGTCGAAAGGGCATAAGGAAAGACCATCGTTTCAAGAGAAGTTGGCAGAGGCAATTAAATATTGTCGTATCGAAACCTATCATGATTCCTATTACGACTATGAGGTGAAATATCCTGCATTCTTTGAGCAAGTCCACGACTCCCTTATTGATGAGGAAGGAGCCAGTCTGTTCCGCTGTGGGAATGTGGAATTGTCGGCACAGGTCATTCCTAACAGCGACAGTCTCAACATGCAAGAGGGTATGCAACACTTTGCCGCTCTTCATCATGCATCATGTCAGCGACAAGCCGCTCATTCTTTTATCTTGTACGGACCACTCTATATCGACAATAGTCGCATACCTAACTACCGGTTTTATAGTAAGTACGTGCATCATCGCAAACTCTGGTTTGTGCAGACACTGACCTACCCGGATAGTTGTGCCAAGGCGGTAGCTCCGCTCATCCGTCAGATTGGTAACTGGGCTGTGTGGGAAAAACCTATATAAAGTTAAATAGTACAAACAGATGAAGTTGTTCAGAAACAAAATTGTACTTTTGCTCATGATATGAAAAGAGTCTGTACCATAAGTCTTTTTCTCTTGCTCTTGCCATTAAGTATGATGGCGCAAGTAGAAACGGGTGGTTTCCAACTACCCGATAAGACTGTGGATATCATGCAGACAGCTGTCAACCAGCATTTCCTGAAAGACTCTTTGCGCTTCCGGACAGACATCATGCGCCCGCAGTTGTCAATACCCAGAGAACCACAGTTGGTTAGTTATACCCACCAGATTAAACAAGGTGCGACAGGATTGAACCTGTGGAAAGGTGCTTCCCTCGGCTTTTATGGGGCGACCAGTCAGATGCCAGGACTGATGAACACGGAAACGGGTATGATGATGCTTCACCAGAACGCAGGACGATGGCATTTTACTGCCTCCGCACTAGCCAATAAATACTGGATGCCTTGGCAGCATACCCTTTCAACACAATACGGTCTTGGTGGTACTGTCGGCTATGACCTCAGCGAGGCAGTGTCACTTCATGCCTTTGGCTATTATTATGCTAACCAAATGCAGGTAGGACCAGCTATGAGTCCTTATGTGAATAACACGACTTATGGAGGCTATGCAGATATCCGTTTCAATAAGACATTCGGAACAAAGATGGGGGTGCGCCGCTATGTCAACCCTATGAATGGCAAATGGACTACAGAGCCTATCGTCAACCCCTATATCAAAATAGGAGACTCTAAAATAGAACTGCCTCTTGGTGGTCTGCTGAAAGCATTGGTATGGGGTGACCGTGATAACCCCATGCACTTCCAGCCCCGTCCACAAGCACCTGTCCAACCCGCCAGAAGAATCAGAAGATAAATTTAGCTACTATGAAACAACAATATGTCATTGTGCTCTTTGCACTGATCATCACCTCCAGTATGGTAAGTTTTACAAGTTATAGGGCAACGGAGCGTGAAGTGAACGAGGATATGAGCCAGGCACTTGCACTTGCCCTTAACAAACAGCAATCGGACGTGATCAGTGCCGATACAATCCAGGTTTTCAATCGCTATTTACAGATAGAGGCGCTACGAGGGAATGCTTTATTGGCAGTAGATACCCGACAAGGATTCCGCCCTCGTCCACAATGTTCAATGGCAACTATCTTCGCACTCTCCGACCAGCGTCCTGCTATGGCTTTATGGATGATGACGATGCTATGGAGTTTGTATTGCCTTTGGCAGCGCAGGAAACAAGTATCAAGCATCTATGGCTATGGTGGACTGGTCTATTCAGAAACCGACAAACGCTTTTTTGGTCTGAAAGGTGAGCACGTGAAACTGACCCCGATGCAACAACAACTGATGGAGATGTTCTATACGTCGCCTACCCATCTGCTGACAAAGACAGAGATTTGTGAAGCTCTGTGGCCAAAGAAAGAAGATGCCAGCGAGACACTTTATACCTTGATACGCAGACTGAAACCCGTTATAGAGCAACACTCCAACTTGAAAATAGCATCGGACCGTGGTCGTGCTTATGAACTGAAAGTTAAGTGAAAGTATCCAGAATGGTAAGAAGGTAGTACGATGAAGGCTCAGGAGATGATCAGGTATATGGAGTCGCTGCGTAATGACGAGCAGCGACAGGTGTTGATGGGGTTCTTCAAGACAGGACCGGGCGAATATGGAGAGGGCGATGAGTTTCTTGGATTGAAGGTACCCCAGACACGTGAGGTCGTCAAGGCTGCCAAGGACACACCGCTCAGCATGATACCGGAATTGCTGATGTCACGCTGGCATGAGGTAAGACTATGTGGTCTGCTGATCATGGTCTCACAGTTTGAGAGACAGACGACTAAACGACTGCTTAACGATGCTGAGGCTATCAGAAAACGTGATGAAATCGTGGAAATTTACCTGAAATATGCTGAGCAGGCTAACAACTGGGACTTGGTAGACCTCTCGGCTCCGAAGATTCTTGGACATTGGTTGCTGCTGCCCTCCCATCTCGGTGACAGCAACTATAAACGCCAACTGCTCGACAGGCTTGCCGCAAGCGACAACCTATGGCGACAGCGCATAAGCATGGTGTGCACATGGAAAACCTCCCAGCAGGGTGACCCCTCATGGTGCCTGCGCTATGCTGAGATACACCTGCACCACCCTCATGACCTCATGCACAAGGCTGTCGGCTGGATGCTGCGTGAGATGGGGAAGCAGTGCAGCATGGACCTGCTCCGCGACTTCCTCCGCCAGCATGCCCATGACATGCCACGCACCACCCTCCGCTATGCCATCGAGAAGATGTCGGAACCGGAACGGAAAGCGTGGATGAGGATGTAAGGATTATGGTTCCCAAAGATAACGGCTCATATCTACATGACCATTGGATTTGAACGTGACACCTTCCTCTTCCAAGAGCATGCGCTGACGACTCCATCCGGGAGCTGTGCGTCCCTCTTTGTTGACAACACGGTGGCAGGGCAATTGCTCGGCACCAGGTGTATAGCGCAGCGTGCGTCCCACCATCCGGGAATGGCTTGGCCATCCAGCCCAGGCAGCAATAATACCATAGGTAGTAACCCGTCCGTAAGGTATCTGACTGACGATATTCAGCACATCATCACGAAACTGGTGCGCCTGTTCGGGAGTCATTCTGTCTGGATCAAGAAGTTTGATCTTCATCTCTTGTGTACTTCGTCTCTTGTTAATGATACTGCAAAGGTATTTCTTTTATTTCATAGGACAAAATATTTCACAAGAAAATGGATCATTCAGAACCGTCCCCAGCTTTCTTTAATTACAATAAATGATCACTAGAACCGACCCCGTGATCCAAGCATAAAAAAGAGGGTTCACTTCATGAAGTGCATACCCTCTTTTTTCCTTCATTCCACCAAATGATTTCTAAAACTATTCATTCATTTTCTAATATAGCGAGTTCCACGCTATCGCCATAGGGTATCGCAGGGCTTCACGGTCTTCTGTTTTCAGACCACACTCCACCGTTGCCATGGCAAGGACGAGTTCACACCATAGTATCCTCGTTTCCTTCTTCATCGGAGGCAGGGGAGCATCAGCACCTAACTGTACCAGTCCGCACACGGTCTTGATATACGCTGTCACCTGATTCTCGGTCTCGGGTGCCCATCGGCAGATGATCTGCCGGATGGTTCTACACCCATGTTTGTTGTAATAGGTACGCAGTATCTTCAGTGCCGCCCGCAAACCGTACTGCATGGACGAGAACTGACAGAAGCGGGTCTCGCCTCCGAGGTTGGTCTCTCCCAACCATACCTGTGACTTACTCTTGATAATGTTCAACGGATTATTATTCCGCAATCCTCTTGCTTGTTTCATAACTCTTCAATTTTTCAATTCTTTGCAAGCAAAGCGTCTTGCGACGATTACTTCAATTTTTCAATTTTTCAATTTTTCAA
>OCVV011215033.1_pt1 | contig 26596 bp, 23 predicted proteins | sample 1539721 | NCBI WGS metagenome assembly OCVV01 (sample SAMN02144230, study PRJEB22623) | gut metagenome | biome: sheep rumen | host: Ovis aries | place: New Zealand | reverse complement strand
CAGAATCATCTGAAACTATATAAATTTGATTACAAAAAAACTACATTTTTATTTTCAACTTTTTCTACATTTTTATATTGACTTTAACATATACAAATTGCCAACTTCTTAATAATATTGAAATTAATTGATAAATCTAATACTAAATCATTATACTTTATTAAAAATGCTAACTCAGGTAAAAACATTAATGATAGGTTAATAAAATTAGAAATCTTGAGCGGTCATTAGTTTAAAAAAATTTAAAGACATGTAGGTCATCTTAGTCGATATTTAGTATGTCAGCGTTTACGTTTTGGATAACGAATTTGTTTGTAGCGACAAGCTGCAATCAAAGCAAAAAACAATAAGTAATTAAACAAATAAAAGACTAGAAAAATCTAGTCTTTTTGTTCGTAAAATAGTAATATTACGAACAAAATAATTCTAAAATTTGTGTTATAATAATCATTGGAGTTGATAAAATGGAAAAAGTATTTAAAAAACATGAAACACTATTTACAATTGCATTAATTATTTTATATATTGCCACTAATTCATATATAATACAAAACTTTGGAATTACAAGTTATCAGTCAGTTGTTATTAATACAATATTATCTATTTTCTTAATTGTTTTGGTTATATTGCTTAAGAGAGTAAAGTATTATGGCATTACTAAACCTAATAATTTAAAAAAATATTTATATTTTATTCCTTTATTTATTATTTCACTTTTTAATTTAAGAAGAGGCATTCATATAAATAATACAACTAGTGAAATTATATTTCACATACTTACAATGATAAATATTGGCTTTTTAGAAGAAATGCTTTTTAGAGGATTCTTATTTAAAATGATGGAGAATGATAATGTTAAATTGGCTATTATTGTTAGTTCTATTACTTTTGGAATAGGGCATATCGTTAATTTATTAAATGGTGCTGATTTAATACCTACACTTATGCAAGTATGCTATGCAATGGCAACTGGATATATGCTAGTAATTATATTTTATAAAAGTAAATCATTAATTCCATGCATTATATTCCATGGAGTATTTAATTCACTAAGTATTTTTTCTACAGGTGAAAGTAGTATAATTAGCAGTATTATCTTAATAGCTATGTGTTTAGGATATACTATATATATTAATAAAAAAGTTAAAGCATAAGATATCGTAAGATTAAGATATTATGTATACCCCCTGTAGCTGTAGTCTCCATAATATGAAGATTAATACTATTATATTTTTATAATTTCATATTTAACATTATATTTTGTTTATATTGAAAATAAAATTTAATTTAGCCTTGATTTAATTGGGTTTCATCTACGTTAATAATATTTGTATTGTTAGGTATCCTAGTATTAATAGAATTAATCAAATGTTTTTAGACAATCCATCAGCAATTGATTACAATTTGTTCTTTAACTACATATATGGATTATGCTTTAGTAGTCCATATAGTTGGAAAGATAATAATTGGAAAAATGAAAAAGGAGAAACTGACTATACAGATTCTTTAGGCGTATTTGATTTAAACAGGAAAAATATAGTAGAGTGTTTAATAAAGAATCATGATTATAAAGAGGGAAGTGAAGCTGGAGTATATAGAAGGAGTATAGCAAAATGAGAGTAGTTAGTATAGGTGATTTAGTAACAGATTATTATTATAAAAACGGAAAACTTTTAGGAATAAATGGTGGGATGACTTCTCACAATATCATTGCTAATTTGGCAAAAATGGGTATTAAAACAGCAGTGTTTGGCGTATGTGGAAATGATGTACAAGGTGAAATGGCAATTAAAAGTCTTAAAAAATTAGATGTTGATGTAAGTAATATTAAAATTTTAGATGATGTGAGAACAAGATGCTTTCATGTATCATATTTTGACGATGGTTGTAAGCTATCCTTTACTTCTAAAAAAAGATGCCCTTTCTGTAATAATAAAAAATGGTATGAAGATAGCTTGATTGATACTGATGACATTATAACAAAAATTAATAATGATGATATTTTAATATTTGATAATTTAAATAACAAAAATCAAATATTGATTGATAAGACTGGCAATAAAAAAATAATTGATTTGGGGCAATATTTTGAATTAGAAAATATATCTGATAAAGAAATAATAGATAAGATAAAAAACAAATTTGAGATTATTAATTTTAATGAAAGAGTATCAAAATATTTAATAAAAAGATTAGATTTAAATACTGAAATAGATTTGTATAATATTTTAAAACCAAGTTTTATGACTATTACTCGTGGAGAAAATGGTGCTACTTTTATTTGCAAAGGAAAAGAATATAATTTTAACATAAAAAGTAAAGGAAAAGTTGTAGATTCTACTGGAGCAGGGGATGCTTTTATTTCTAGTATAATAAAAGATTGTATAAAAAATAATTTTGTTTATGATCAAGATATGTTTGAAAAATGGTATGAAAATTCAAATAAACTAACAGCTAAAGTTGTTTCCAAAATGGGAGCAAGGGGACATATTAATACATTATTTAAAATTAGAAAGATAGATAATGAATGTACTTGTAATAATTTTATATATAATGAAAGAAAAAAAATCAAACGTTGTAATATAAATATTAATAATCTTGAAATAAGAATTATCAATGCAGTTAATTCTTCAGCAAGTAGTAAAATTGAAGATATTGCTTTTGATGAAAACGATAATTGTTTATTTATTGGAACAGGTGGTTCATATGCTGGATCATACTTTTCAGCTAAAGTTATAAATTTATTATACGGATGTAACACATATTCGATGTATCCAAGAGATGTTTTATATAGAAATAATAATAATATAAATAAAGTAGTATTATTTTCTTATTCTGGTACAACAAATGATATTATTACAAGTGTTAAAGATTTAAATAAGAAAAATATATATATTGTTACTAAAGGAGAATTACAAAAAATTGTATTAAAAACAGGAATTTTAAAAAAGAATATTTTAAGTTATAGAAGTTCTTCCAATAAAGGTAAAGAACATGGATTTTTATCATTTGAAGGTGCAGTTGCTCCAGCAGCAATCTTCTTAAAACATTATCTTGAAAAAACTAATTATGGTATTAATATTGAAAATTTTATAAAAGAATCAATTAACTACTGGAATGAAAAACTAGAAAATTTAATAACTAAAGATATAATAATAAACATAAAAGAACATGGAACACTAAATTTGTTTCGTGGTGACTATACTGATACAGCTTGTTATGATTTAGAAAGTAAAATTATTGAATCAGGTATTTTTAATTGTATAATTCATGAAAAAAAGAATTTTTCACATGGAAGGTTTATTAATTATGAAAACTTAAATAATACTATTTCTATATATTTTAAGCAAAAATCAACAACAAAGTATGAACAAGAGTTATTAAAATATTTGGGTGATAATAATATTATAATCGAAAGTAATTATGATGGTATTTTGGCAGAATTTGATTTGTTGATTGCTTCACAATTTATCATTTATTATATTGGAAAAGTTCTCAATATCGATGTTTCAAAACCTAAGTATTCTGAAAATGCTATGAAAATATATTTTTATAAAGGCGATTTATAAGAATGAAAAGTTTAAAATTAAATCAAATCTTAATTCAACTTTCTCATATTCCATCAAAGTGGAATATTATATAACAGTGAGACATTTTCACAAGTTAACAATTAAGACATTATCACAAGTTAATCATAAGAGTCACGTGAATGATTTACATCACTTTGACACTTTAACAAAAAAATGTTATAATAATTGCTATCAAAAATGGATTGGTTTTTGATATTGGGGGAAATAGATATGGAAGTAACTGGAAAAACTATTAGTGATAATATCCAAGATAGAAATGCCGATAAATTAAATGTTCCTGCATTCGAAAGTCTAGGTGGAACTACTATTGATTACAAAACTTATTTTGAAATTGTAGATGTATATGCAAAAGCGTTTAAAGAACTAGGGGTTCAAAACGGGGATGTTGTAACAATATGTTCTGCTGGAACATTAGATACGGTTTTAAATTTTGCAGCTTTAAATAAAATTGGAGCTGTTGCACAATTTGTAAATCCTAATTATTTTAAATATAATAGTAAAAAATATATAAACGATACAAATAGTAAATTATTAATCTGTTTAGATAGATTTTATCCGGATATTAAGGATGCAATAGCAGAAACAAATGTTGAGAAAGTTTTACTTTCTTCAATATCAGAATATTCTTCTTATTTATTTAAAATTGTTGCAAGAAGAAAAAGAATTAGTAAATCTAATTTAATTGATGGTATTGATTACATGGAATTACCTAAATTCATAAAATTAGGAGAAAACTCAAATATAAAATTAGAAAGAATACCATACGTACCAAACAAACCAGCAGTTATTACTTATACAAGTGGAACAACTGGCAATCCAAAAGGTGTAGTTCATACAAACGATAGTATAAATAATATGATAATGATATATGAACTTGCCAATGGATTTGGTGTTAAATGTGGAGATAGAAATTTAGTTTTGATTCCGCCAATGTATTTAACAAGTTTTGTTCATTCTATCTATGCTCCTATGACATTAGGAACTACCAATATACTTCAACCAATTTATAATCCTAAATCTTTAGGTAAAGAATTAAAAAAATATGAGCCAGTAACAGTTATAGCTTCTAAAGCACATTATTTGAATTTAGAGGATTCAAGATTACCACAAGGTTCTTTAAGCCATACAAAATTTGCTTATTGTGGTGGTGAGGCAATTTCTAAATCGGTAGCTATAAGAATAGATAAAATATTGGAATTTTTTGGAATACCACCAATGATTTTAGGTTATGGTGAAACAGAATTCGCAACAATGGTTATGTTTAATAACGATATACCAAATAGAACAAATGAATCTGGAATGCTAATTCCTGAAGTAAAAGCTAAAATATTGGATTTGGTTACAGGATTACCTGTACCACAAGGGCAAAGAGGAGAACTATATATTCAAACTCCGGCAATGATGTTAGAATATTTAAATAATCCTGAAGCAACTTCAAAATTCTTCGTAATGGATGATAATGGAGAAACTTGGGCTAAAACTGGTGATATTGCTCAAATTTTATATCAGCAAGACGGAAAAGACATTTATGAAGTGCCTGGTAGAGCCTCTGATTCATTTATTGATGAAAATGGAAATGTAGTATATTTATTTGATATAGAAACTAAAGTAGAAGATGTTAAATATGTTCAACAAGCTGAAGTAATAGCATTAACTGTAGATGGAAAAAAAGTACCGGTTGTACATGTTATACTTGATAAGAAAGCAAAACGATTTGCAGGTGATATTTTAAGAATTATTGATACTACTCTTAAAAAAGACAATACAAATGAAAGTGCAATACCTTATGCATATAAATTAAGGGACTCTTTTGAAACTAGTCCTATAAGTGGTAAAAGAGATTATGCTATATTAAAATATGAAACAGATGGCTATGTTAGATTCAATAAACAAGGAGAACTTGAACCTATTGAAATTGTTTCGGAAGAAAGTAAAGAAAAAAATGATTTAATTCATTCTAAAATACTTGTTAGATGATAAAAATAAAGACAATGCTTTTCAAAACATTGTCTTTTTTGTCAAAAAATGTATAATTAATATAGAATAGAGGTGTGTACATTGATTTATATTGGATTTCCAGTTTTAGCATTAATTTTTATGTTAATCTTTTTAGGGTTATACTATTCTAAAAAAAGAATTAATTTATTTGAAAATAAAATAGTTATATTTATGATGATATTGAACGTTATTGGATTATTATTAGAATTAGGATGTTACTTAGTAATGGCTGGATTAAAAATTCAAGATACTATCATTGGGGATTTTATTTTAAAAAGTTATATTGCATATATACCTATTTTTAATTGGATTTTAACAGGATATATCTTTGTTCTAACCAACGGAAATTATGAAAATAAAGATTACGATATGAAATCTTATTTTAAAAAAATAATGCTAATATTTTTACCAATAGCATTAATTGTAGTTGGGATAACTTATTTTGCACCTTTACACTATGTTAGTGAATATCCAAAGTATTATACATATGGTGCATGTACTACTGCTATTTTTTATAGTTTTGGAATATTATTTCCAATTTGGATTGGAAGATGTATTTATTCGACGTACAACAATAAAGGAAGAAAAGAAGTTAACAAAAGAATTTATTTATTATTAATAGGAGCAGTTGTGGTAGCAAGTGCTGGTGGACTTATACAATTTGTTGATAGAAGCATTTTAATATTAACGACTGCACATACAATTATGCTAACTTTAATATATTTCACAATTGAAAATCCTGATATGAAGATGGTTAATCAACTAGAAATAGCTAAGGATCAAGCTGAAAGAGCGAATAGAGCAAAATCAGATTTCTTAAGTAGTATGTCTCATGAAATTAGAACTCCATTAAATGCTATAGTTGGATTTAGTTAAGACATTCAAAGTTATAAAGACTCAGCTAGTCCTGAAATAGTAGAAGATGCCGAATATATTTTACAAGCTTCACAAACACTTCTTGAAATAGTAGGTAATATTCTTGATATTAACAAAATAGAAGCCAATAAAATGGAAATTACTGAAGCTAAATACAATTTTAGAGAAGAAATAGAATCTCTTGCTAAAATAAATGCAACTAGAATAGGCGAGAAAAACATAAACTTTAAAATAAATTTAGCACCTGATATTCCATATGAATTAATTGGAGATAAAACTCATATTAAAGAAATAGTTAATAATTTACTTACGAATGCAATTAAATATACAGAACAAGGTGAAATAGAATTATTAGCAAAATGTATTAATCAAAATAATAACTGTAATTTAATAATTAGTGTCAGAGATACAGGAAGAGGAATTAAAACTGAAAATATAAATAAGTTATTTACTAAATTTGAAAGATTAGATATAGAAAAAAATTCAACAACTGAGGGAACTGGACTAGGGCTTGCTATTACAAAAGCACTTGTTGAAATGATGGGTGGAAAGATTAATGTTCAGTCGCAATTTGGACAAGGTTCACTATTTGTAGTTCAAATTCCACAAAAAATTAGTAAAATGGCAGATCCTAATCAAACAGTTGAAATTAATATTACATCTCCACAATCAATAATAAACGAACCTAAACAGGAAGAGAGTCTAGTAAAAATGGAATCTGTTCAACAATCAACTCAGCCGAATAAAAGCACTATAACTTATCCAAATAAAAAAATATTAATTGTTGATGATAATAAATTAAATATTAAAGTAGCTCGTAAAGCATTAGATGGATATAATTTTGAAATTGATGAATGCTATGATGGACAAGAATGTTTAGATAAACTTTCAAATGGAAATGAATATGATTTAATATTTATGGATATAATGATGCCTAATATGAGTGGGGAAACAGCGATAGCAAAATTAAAAGAAAAACCAAACTTTAATATTCCAATAATAGCTTTAACTGCAGATGCTGTTGCAGGTGCAAGGGAAAAGTATTTGAGTGAAGGATTTATAGATTATATTGCAAAACCATTTAAAAAAGAACAAATAAAAGAAAAATTAGATTTGGTATTTAATAACAATTCAAATACAAGTTCATCTTCATCAATAAATAAAGAAACATCAACTGAAGGATTAAATCAAGAGGTTGAAATATCTAAATACGATCCTAATGTAGACAGATTTAAAGATGTTCCTGCATATGTTGTTGATAGCAAAGATAACCTAGAAAACACAAATAATGAATAATTAAAGAGGTTGGATGTTTTGATATTCCGAGTAGTTCACAATATGGATATATTCCAAATAAAGGAAACTTTTTATTAGTTTCCTTTTGTTATGTAAAAATTATTGAATTTATTTGCAAGGAAAGTAGACGTTTCTTTGCATTCGTTTTTAATCCAAAAATAATAAATATTACATTATTGGAAAATTTCAAATTTGCTTAAAGAAAGAAAATAAGTAACTATAAAGATCAAAAATTAATTTTTGCTTTTATAATTCCTAAATCATAAAAATGTACTTTACAATGAAGTTAACAACATGATATTATGTAAGTACAGAAATAAAGTAGATGCTTTAAATGAAGATTATAATGAAATTTTAAAAAGTTTGAGAGGAGTTATTACTAATCAAGAATTTAAGAAAAAAATATAAATTATTTTTCTATTACCAAACTTTTAGATAATAAAATTAAAGGGGATTATTTTATGGAAAAAATTTTAGAAATAACTAATGTTAGTAAAAGCTTTGGAAAAGTGAAGGCAGTTGATAATATTTGTTTTAATGTAACAAAAGGAGAAATGCTTGCTTACTTAGGAGTTAATGGAGCTGGTAAATCTACAACTATATCAATGATATGTGGTACATTAAAAGGTAATAGTGGAAGTATAAAGGTCTGTGGTGAAGATATAAATAAAAACTCAAATTATACAAAAAATAAGATAGGCGTTGTTTTTCAAAATTCAGTTTTAGATCAAACGTTGACTGTATATGATAATTTAAAATATCGTGCTAGTTTATATGGTATTACTGGAAATAAATTTAGGGAAAGATTTGTAACATTGGAAAAAATGTTTGACTTAAAAGAAATTAAGAATCAGAAAGTTAAAACTTTATCTGGAGGACAAAGGAGAAGAGTTGATATTGCAAGAGCAATTATTCACAATCCTGAATTTTTAATTTTAGATGAACCAACAACAGGACTTGACCCAAATACAAGAAAAAATATATGGAATATTATAAGATATTTAAGAAAGAAGAATGGAATGACTGTTTTCTTAACAACACACTATATGGAAGAAACTACTGATGCTGATTTTATTATAATAATTGACAAAGGAAAAATTATTGCCAAAGGATCTCCATTAGATTTGAAAAATAAATATGCCAAAGATATCATAAGAATTTATCACATAAATGAAGAAGACGTAAAAAAATTAAAGTTACCATATAGAAAAATTAAAGATGGCTATAAAATAGAAATTGAAAATACAACTCTTGCAACTGATTTAATAGTAGAAAATAAAGAAATATTTAAAGACTATGAAATAACTAAAGGAAAGATGGATGATGTGTTTTTGAATGCCACAGGAAATAGAATAGAGGATGTCTATGAAGAAAATAATTAATTTGACTATAAGAAATATAAAAGTATATTTTAGCGATAAAGGAATGTTTTTATCTTCATTAATTACACCTGCAATTTTATTAATTTTATATGCCACATTTTTATCAAATGTTTTTCAAAGTACATTTGTTAACGCAATGCCTAAAGGAATAGAGCTAAGTAAACAATTACTTAATGGATTAGTTAAAGGACAATTAGTAGCCTCACTTTTGTCTGTTTCATGTATAACTGTTGCATTTTGCTCAAACATGTTAATGGTTCAAGACAAAGTAAATGAAAATATTAAAGATTTAATGATTACTCCAACTGATAAAAAAACCTTAGTAATATCATATTTTTTAGCATCTTTTATATCTACATTAATTGTCAATTTATTTGCATTAATATTATGCTTAATTTATATAGCAAGTTCTGGCTGGTTTATGAATTTAACGGATGTATTATTAATTATATTGAATGTAGTAATTTTAACATTATTTGGGTGTGTTTTATCATCAATAATAAATTCATTTTTAAACACACAAGGTCAAATTTCTGTTGTTGGTACAATTGTTAGTTCTATGTATGGATTCATTGCAGGAGCATATATGCCAATGAGCCAATTTGGAGCTGGTTTAAGAAAAGTATTGTTATATTTGCCTACAACATACGGAACTGCCTTAATGAAAAATTCAGTTATGAGAGGCCCTTTTAGAGAATTGGAAAAAATAGTTCCAGGTAACATAGTAAATAGCCTAAAAAAATCTCTTGACATTGGATTATTGTTTAATGGCAACATTGTTGAAGCATCAACAATGTATTTAATAGTTCTAATGACAATAGTTGTCCTTTTTGCAGTATATGTTTTAAAAAGTATATACTATAAAGAAGTGTAGTAATAAATGATCATTAAAAAATATAATTATTTTTATATCTATCTAAGTAGATAGATTTTTTAGTGAAAATACTTTTAATTCATAGATTTTTATTATTGACAATAAATTTTAACTAGTAATATCATAAGTTAAAGAACATTTTTAAAGGAGAATAATATGACATATAAACAGATATACAAAACAGGAAACAATTTTGATGATATATTAATGATAAGTGATGGCGAATATTTAACAGGTCTTAGTTTTATAGACTCAAAAGATGTTACTAAGTATACAGCTGATTGCTCAGAAAAAGATTTGAAAGTATTTAGAGAAACAATCAAATGGTTAGATATTTATTTTAGTGGTAAAAGTCCTGAATTTACACCTAAGTATAAATTAACCAATTTAACCCCATTTAGACAAGCAGTAATTGATGTGTTAAAAACTATTAAATTTGGAGAAGTTTTGACATATAAAGATATTGCTAATAAACTAGTAAAAAATAAAAGCTTAAAAGGCATATCAGCTCAAGCAGTAGGTGGAGCAGTAGGTTGGAATCCTATTTGTATAATTATTCCCTGTCATAGAGTAATTGGCTCAGATGGCTGTTTAACAGGTTATAGTGGTGGAATTAAAAACAAATTTTTATTATTAACACTAGAAAAAAATGATATGCATAAATATTTTATTCCGAAGAAAGGTACTTCTCTATGAAAAGATGTAAATGGTGTAATTTAAATAATCCAAAGTATATTGAATATCATGACAAAGAATGGGGTAAGGCAAATCATAATGATAAATATTTATATGAAATGCTTATACTTGAATGCTTCCAGGCTGGCTTATCTTGGGAATGTATTTTAAATAAAAGAGATAATTTTAGAAATGCCTATGATAATTTTGATATTAATAAAGTTTCTTTATATGATGAAAATAAAATAAATGAACTATTAAATAACAAAGATATTATTAGAAATAAATTAAAAATAAAAGCTAGTATAAATAATACTATAATTTTTAAAACAATAGTTAATCAATATGGTTCATTTTATAATTATTTAAAAATGTTTACAAATAATAGAATAATTTACGAGGTAGATAAAACAACCAATAAATTATCTGATGATATATCAAAAGACTTAAAAAAAAGAGGTATGAAATTTGTAGGCAGCACAACAATATATTCTTATTTACAAGCAATAGGAGTAATATATTCCCATGATAGAGAATGTTTTCTATATAAAAATAATAATCTAAATATTTAGAATATTTTGCTACCCTTTTAATTTAAATAATTAATAATTTTTTATTAATTAAAAAGTCAAGTGCAACTTTGACAAATAAAACCATTTATGTTAAAATAATCACTATTAAAGGGGATAGGCCTTGATATTGGGGGATTTTAAATGAAAGAGAATGGTTTCGATTATAAAAATTTATTAGAATTGAAAAAAATGTCTATACAAGAATTATCAGATTATTATAGAAAGTTGCGTAGTTATGAAAATGATATAAATAAGTCTTTAGAAACAAGCAAAATAAAAAAGAAAATATATTCTTTAACAAAATTAATCTTAAAAATAGATCGAATATTAAGTAATAGAAAGTTAGTTATATTCGGTGATAAAAGATCTAATAATGTTTCTATTGGTAAAGTATATGCTTCAAGTCATGTAGGAAGATATGATATTGAATCAGCTATGGAGGCTATTAATGAACAAGCTTATTTTGTTATGGGTGATCCAGAAGAAACATATAGAAATTTTGAAGGATTTTTTTTAGATAATATTTATGGAAGAATTTGTGTTGATACTGGTTACAATATACATGAAATCTTTAGAAAACACCAGGAAGGACAAATTTTAACACCAGAAGAGTTAGAACTTTATAAAGAATATAAAAAAGATAGGCATATATGTGAAGCAACATGTACAAAGAGAATTGCCAATGGAGATAATATTTTAATTTTTCCAGAAGGTGCTTGGAATGTGACTCCAAGATTAACTCAAACATTGTTTCCAGGTGCAGCTAGAATTGCAGTAAATGGTGGTGGAACAATTATTCCCATTGGAATTGTACGTGATAAGAAAGTTTATACTGTTAATATTGGTCATGAAATGGATATATCTGGAGCAACTGAAGCAGATGTTAAAGATATAACAAATGAGCTAAAAGAAAGAATGAATTCTTTAGTTTCAGAAATTATATTTAGTAATAATAATTTAACTCACCGAGATTCTTTAGGTAATTCAAATCAAATTGAACTCGATTATATAAACGATATAATGTCTGAATCTACAAATGGTTATACATTAGATGTGATAGAAAAGACGAGATACTACGATCCAGATTATCCTGAAAATGTTTTAGGAAAACAATACGTAAAAAGACTTTAAAAAAAGTCTTTTTTTATGCTACAATATAAAATATAGGAGTGGTTGAGATGAGTGGAATATGGTTACCTGCTGGTGCTTTTATACTTTCTGTTTATCTTGTTATTTTGTTTTTTTTAAGAGGCTCTGTTAAAAATCATGAGACAACAATATATAAAAAGTTAATTATTATTAATTTATTTTATTCAACATTAGCTATTATTATTTATTTGTTTGCTATGAATATTGGAAATCTATATTTTACAGGAGTATTACAATCATTTTACTTGATAATGATGGATTTAATGTTATTATTATTACTTAAATATATTATTGGATTAAATAGCTTTAGTGATAATGTTAGCAAGAAAATGAATATGTTTTTTGATAGTATTACTACTATAGTAGTATTATTTATATTAGCACTACCAATGGACACAATTATTGTAGGAGAAACAGTAGACTTAAATGGACCTGCATATTATGCTGCTATGGTAGAAGTAATATTATATATGATTTTAATAATTATTTTCTGTATATTATTATATATTCGAAAAAAGAAAGAAAGGAGTAAATTATTACCATTTGTAATTTTATTTGGCTTTTTTGTATTAGCATTAATTCTACGTAAGTATTATCCTGAAGTGATTACAGAAACCTTTATATTTGCATTAAGCTATTTAGTAATGTTTCATACGATTGAGAATCCTGATTTAAGAATAATTCAACAACTTGAACTTGCTAAAGAACAAGCTGAAAAAGCTAATCGAGCTAAAAGTGATTTTTTGTCTTCTATGTCACATGAAATAAGGACTCCATTAAATGCTATTGTAGGTTTATCTGAAGATAATTTAAATTATGTTGATAGAATTCCAAGTGAAGTAAAGGAAAACTCTGAAGATATAATAAATGCTTCTCATACATTACTTGAAATTGTTGGAAATATTCTAGATATAAATAAAATTGAAGCTAATAAAATGGAGTTAGTTGAAAAGACTTATAACTTTAAGGAAGAAGTAGAAGGAATGTGTCGAGTTACACAAACAAGAATTGGCGAGAAAAATATTAGATTTAATTTAAATATTGGAGAAGATATTCCATATGAATTAATTGGCGATAAAGCTAAAGTAAAAGAAATTATTAATAATTTACTAACTAATGCAATTAAATATACTGACTCTGGTGAAATAAATTTAAATATTAAATGTATTAATGATTTAAGTAATAATAAAACTAATTTAATAATAACTTGTCAAGATACTGGTAAAGGTATTAAGAAAGAAATGATTAATAGATTATTTACTAAGTTTGATAGGTTAGACGTTGAAATAAATACGACAACTGAGGGAACTGGACTTGGTCTTGCGATTACTAAAGCACTTGTAGAAATGATGGGTGGTAAGATTAATGTTGATTCACAATATGGAAAAGGGTCAATATTCATGGTAAATATTCCACAAAAAATATCTAAGTTAACTAAGTCAATTGATGATTTAACAGTAACTCAAAAGTTAAGATTAGAAAATTTAGATATACAAAATTTCACTGATAAGAAAATACTAATAGTAGATGATAATAAATTAAATATAAAAGTAGCTCGTAAAGCTATGAAAGATTTTAATTTTATAATTGATGAGTGTTATAACGGAGAAGAGTGTATCGAAAAAGTAAAAAATAATAATTATGATTTAATTTTAATGGATATAATGATGCCTGTTATGAGTGGAGATATTTGTCTTTCTAAATTAAAAGAACTAGATAATTTTAATACTCCAGTAATAGCCTTAACTGCTGATGCCTTAGCCGGAGCAGAAGAAAAGTATAAAAATGAAGGATTTATTGACTACATAGCCAAACCATTTTCTAAAGAACAAATTAAAGAAAAATTAGAACTTGTTTTTAAAAAAGATTACAAAGATACAAATGATACTCCAAAGTATAATCCAAATATAGATAGATTTAAAAATACAGAAGCTTATGTATTTGAAGCTAATAGCGAAAGCAAAGATATTGAATAGTTTAATGAATAAATTATTATATGGAGATTTAATTTTTGATGAGAAAAGAATAATTTTTTTAAATAATTATTCATCACACTCTCACAGAATAATAACAGGATTACTATATTTCTTGCAAAGTAAAGGCTTCTATGTTATAATATGACACATCGAAAGGGGAATATGAATTAATGACTAAAGAAGAGTTAAAAGAAGCTAAAGGAAAATTATTAAAATTAAAAGAACAACAAAAGAAAGGACTTACAGGGTATCCACATATTGACAAACCTTGGAAGAAGTTTTATGAAGATAAGTCAGATTTTCCAGTCAATGAAAAGACAGTTTATCAGGAAGTTCATGATAATAATATTGGTTACCCAAAAGATTTAGCAATACAATATTTTGGTTCAAATATTACTTTTAGGAAATTAGATAAAAATATAAATTCTGCAGCTAAATCATTGAAAGAATATGGTGTAAAAAAAGGAGACTTTGTAACTATAGTTTCAGCGGGTATTCCAGAAACAGTTTATGCTTTCTATGGATTATCAAAAATTGGAGCAACTGCAAATTTAATGGCATTTTATTTTGATCATGATCAAATGATAAAACGTATTGATGAATGTGATAGTAATATTTTAATTGTTATGTCAGATTTTTATCCATATATTAAAGATGCGATTAAAAAGTCAAAAATAAAAAATGTTGTTATTATTCCAACACTTAATTCATCAATGTTAAAATTTATAAAACCAGATAAAATAAAAACTCAGGGTGGCGAAGTGACATGGAAACAGTTTATTAAAGATGGTAGTCATAGAGAAGAAACAGAAACAGTCAATTTAGAAAAGGATAAACCTTTAGCAATGGTATATTCATCAGGTACAACTGGTGCTTCAAAGGGCATTTTGTTAAGTGAACAGAGTTTTCAAAACTTAATTGTGTCTTATAGAAAATCAGGTATGGATGTAAGCAGGGGACATAAGATGTATCAAATAATACCACCATGGTTTTCAACAGGAATTAGTACTTCAATTCATTTACCATTATCATCTGGAGCTACAGTTCTTATGGATCCACGATTTGAAAGAGATATATTTGTAAAAAATATTTTTAAATATAAACCAGATTATACAGTTGCTGCTACAAGTATGTATGAAGGCTTTTTAGACGAAAAATTAGTTGGAAACAAAGATTTATCATTTTTTACTTATCCTACCGAAGGTGGCGAACCATTAAGAAAAGAAGTACAAGAAAAAATAGAAGATGTATTTAAAAAACATAATGGTCCCAAAAGGTTATTAGTAGGATATGGTCAATGTGAATGTGGAGCTACAATATCAACAGAGACACTAAATACTATACATACACAAGGTACTGTTGGTATTCCACTTCCTGATGTTAATATAGCAATAGTAGATGAAAATATGAATCCTTTAAAATATAATGAAAGAGGGCAAATAATTGTTGATACCAAAAATGGAATGTTAGAATATTATAATAATCCAGAAGAAACAAATAAATATTTCTATAAAGATTCTAATAATACTAGATGGTATTGTACAGGAGATATAGGAAGAATCAATGAAAATGGAAATTTATTTGTATATGGCAGAGCATCAGATTATACAAATATAAATGACAAAAAAGTATATAATTTTGATATAGAAAATGCTGTATTAAAAGATACCAATGTAAAATTAGTTGAAGTACAAACAAATAATAATCTACTTACATGCCATGTTGTATTTACAGATGAATTTATTAATAGTAGTAATGAAGAAACTATTAATCAGGAATTAAAAAATATTCAAGATTTAATTTATGAAGATATTCAAGATGTTGATTTTGTACCAAGTCAGTTCAAAGTTAGAAAAAATTTTCCATATGCTAAGTCAGGAAAAAGAGATATTAATGAAATAAAAAATGAAATGGATGGTTTTATACAAATCGGAAAATACCAAAAATCAAATAAAAAATTGATAAAGAAATATCGCTAAAACTGTATATTAGTCAATGATGTGAAACATAATTTTTATAAATAACTTGGTCGTAAGATTGAGTTATTTTTTATTGACTTTTGCATATTTAGTGACGTAAAATAATACAAATGCTAAGGAGATATAAATGATATTAGATGGTAAATTAGTAAGACAAGTATTGTTAAAAGAATTAAGTAAAAAATATAAGAATATTAATCCGGGACTTGTAGTTATTCAAGTAGGAGATGATTTTTCAAGTACTAAATATATAAAGCAAAAAGAAAAGTTAGCTAATGAGTTGGGTGTTAATTTTAAATTACTTAAGTATGATAAGATAAAAACATCTGAATTGATTGAAGTGATAGAAAAACTTAATAAGAATCAAGAAGTTGATGGAATAATTGTTCAATTGCCACTACCAAAGACAATTAGGTATGATTTAGTAAGAAATAGTATTGATTTTAAGAAAGATATTGATGGTGTAAATAATGAAAATAGAGTTGCTCTACTTGATAATAATGAAAATAGTATGATTCCTTGTACTGCTTTAGGTATAATAAAAATACTAGATTATTACAATATAGATGTAAGTGGTAAAGATGTGGTAATTATTGGTAGGAGTATTCATATTGGATTACCTCTATATAGTTTATTATTAAATAGAGATGCGACTGTTACTATGTGTCACTCAAGAACTAAAGATATTAATAAGTTTACAAAAAATGCTGATATTATAATTACTTGTGTAGGTAAACCTAATTTTATAACTCAGGATATGGTAAGAGAAGATGTTTGCTTAATAGATGTTGGTTTTAATTATTATAATGGTAAAATATGTGGTGATGTATCACAAAGTCTTACAAAGTATAAATATTTAACGCCTGTTCCTGGAGGAGTAGGTCAAATGACAGTGTATTCTATTTATGAAAATTTATATAAAGCGTATTATTTAAATAGAGTAAATGATAAAAAATATTTTATTAAATAATATCTAAATTAAAAAATCTTTACCAAATGATATTTTATGCTATAATAGACATATCAATGTTGATTAAGAAGTAGTAATATAATGATTATTTTAAGAGAGTCTATGTTTGGTGAAAATAGATAATATAGTTGTATGAATTCATCTTAGGAGTTCTTATTAATAGTAAGCGTTGTCTCGCGTTAGGAGAATTAAGTGTATAGTTAATCTATAAATTAAGGTGGTACCGCGATAATTCGTCCTTATTGAGGTACTTTTTTTTGGGGTGAAGATATGAAAAATAGATTTATATTTGATTTAGATGGAACAATTCTAGATACTGACTTTTCTAAAGAAGTTGAATATTTTAGAAATATTTTAACAGAGGAAGAAAGTAGTATTTTTATTCCTAAAATACCTAAATTGCTAGAAAAATATGAAAGTACTTTTAAAAGATATAATACTGAGGATTTAAAATTATTTTTAAATAATGAAACAGGTCTTAATTTTACAAGTAGTATGTTAAATAGTTGGTATGAATCATTAATTCCTGATAATTATAAAGAGGTTGAAGGTATTAGGGAAATTCTAGAATATTTAAAATCTAAAAATAAAAGTATGGTAGTTCTATCTAATTGGTTTACTTTTAATCAAAAAGAAAGATTAAAAAAAGCTAATTTAATTAATTTTTTTGATGAAGTATATGGTGGAGATATTTTTTTAAAACCTAGCAAAGAAGCTTATTCTCTAGCTTGTGGAAGATACGATAAAAAAGATTGTGTTATGATTGGGGATAACTTAAATAATGATGTTATAGGAGCAAATATTAATGGAATTGATGCACTATTTTATAATTCTAATAACATAGATATTAGAAATAAAAAGATTAAAAGTATAAATAATATGAAAAAAATTAAGGAGATGTTTTAAATGAAAATAGAAGAGATAAAAAATAGTTTAAAAGATGCTGAAAAGCTTGTTACAGACATAGAAAGTTTAAATGATTTAAGAATTAAGTATTTAGGAAAAAAAGGTATAATTAGTGAACTTAATCAAGAAATTCGAAATATACCAAACGAAGAAAAAAAAGAGTTTGGTATGAAAGTAAATGAGTTAAAAGAGCTTTTTAATAATTTTTATAATAGTAAAAAGAATGAATTAGAAAATATTTTATTAAATGAAAAATTAAAGAATGAAGCGATTGATATTACTCTTCCTGCTACTAAGATTATAATTGGTGCTCCTAATATTTTAGAAAAATTGGTTGAAGAAGTAGAAGAAATTTGTATGTCTATGGGATATGATGTTGTAGATGGCCCTGAAATTGAAGAAGACAAATATAACTTTGAAATGTTAAATATTCCTAAAGGTCATCCAGCTAGGGATGCTCAAGATACATTTTATTTAGAAGGTGAGGAAATACTTCTACGTAGTCAAACATCTCCTGTTCAAGTTAGAACAATGTTAAAAGGAAAAGGTAAAGTTCCAATTAGAATGATATGCCCAGGTAAAACTTATAGAAGGGATCCAGATGATGCAACACATTCTCATCAATTTATGCAGATAGAGGGATTGCTTGTTGATAAAGATATTAGTTTAAGTGATTTAAAAGGAACTCTTGATATTATTTGTAAAAAATTATTTGGAAATGATGTAGAAACTCGTTTTAGACCTAGTTATTATCAGTTTACTGAGCCATCAGTTGAAGGTGATATCACTTGTTTCCATTGTCATGGTGCGGGTTGTAGTATTTGTAAAAATACTGGTTGGATTACAGTCGTTGGAGCAGGAGTCGTTCATCCTAATGTTTTAAGAATGAGTGGCTATGATCCAAAAAAATGGACTGGTTTTGCCTTTGGTTTTGGTGCAGAACGCCTTGCTATGTTAAAATATGGAATTGATGATTTAAGAGTGTTCTATAATACGGACTTAAGAGAAACAAGAGTTTTTGATAGATGGGAGGCTCGTTAAAATGATGAACTTAGACTGGATAAAAGACTATATTGATATATCAGATCAGGATTTAAAAGAATTAGCTATTAAAATTACTAAAGCTGGTATTAATATTGAAAAAGTAATTACTAATCACATAGATAATCTTGTTATTGGAAAGGTACTTTCTTGTACAAAACATCCAGATAGTAATCACTTGAATATTTGTAGTGTAGATATAGGTGAAAAGATAGTTCAAATAGTATGTGGAGCACCTAATGTTAAAGAAGGAATAAAAGTAATAGTTGCTTTACCTGGAGCTGTTTTACCAGGAAATTATATTATTAATAAAAGTAAGATTCGTGGAGTAGAATCAAATGGAATGATTTGTGCACTATTTGAATTAGGCCTTGAAGAAAAAAACGATGAAACTTATGCTAAGGGAATAGAAATTTTAGGAGATAATGCAATTGTTGGAAAAGATCCTCTTAAATATTTAGGATTTGATAATACTTTATATGAATTAGATATTCATAAACATAGAAATAATGATTGCTACTACCATATTGGATTTGCCTATGAAATTGGAGCAATTTTAAATAGAAAAGTAACATTACCAGATTTAAAGTTCGATGAAGATAAGTCTGATAGTATAAAAAATCATATGAAAATCGAAGTTAAAACAAAAAAATGTTCTTATTATAGTGCTAGAATGATAAAAAATGTTAAAATTGGAGAAAGCCCTGATTTTATCAAGAAAAGGCTTTTATCTGTTGGTATGAGACCAATTAATAATGTTGTGGATATTTCTAATTATGTAATGTTAGAATTTGGTCAACCACTTCACTTTTTTGATAAAGATAGTTTAGGAGATAAAATTGTTGTAAGAGATGCTACAGAGGGTGAAGAATTAATAACTTTAGATGGAATAAATAGGACTTTATCTAAAAATGATATTGTAATAACAGATGGTAAAAAAACTGTTTGTTTAGCTGGTGTTATGGGAGGAGAAAATACAGAAGTAGAGAGTAAGACTAAAGATATTTTAATTGAGGCAGCTATTTTTGATTCAGTATCTGTCAGGTGTACAGCTAACAGATTAAATTTAAAAAGTGAGGCATCTATTAGATATGGAAAAGGGTTAAGTTATGAATATACAGAAATGGCAATGAAAAGAGCTTGTTATTTATTAGAGAAATATGCTTCTGCTACTATTCTTTCTGATATAATTATCTATGACAAAACTGATAAAACACCAAAAGTAGTTGAATTTGCATCAGAAGATGTCAATAAAATACTTGGTATTAAAATAAGTACTGATGATATGAAAGTAGAATTACAGAGATTAGGTTTTTCATATACGCTAACTAAAGATAAATTTAAAGTTACAATTCCAAAAAGGAGACTTGATATTGATCCATATGTTAATGATATTGCTGAAGAAATAGGTAGACTTTATGGTTACCAAAATCTTGTTTCTACAACTCCTAAAGTACCTATTAGAAGAGGTGAATACGTAGGAGATGTTAAATATCGTAAAATTATTTCTCATAGACTTAGAGCCCTTGGGTTAAATGAAGCTAAAACATATACTTTAGTTTCTCCAAGTATGGCTAAATTATTTAATTATCGTAACTTACAACATGTAACTCTTCCAAATCCAATGAGTATTGATAAGAGTGTAGTTAGAACAACATTAATTCCATCATTACTAAATGTATATGAGTATAATAAAAAAAGGAAAGTAAAAGATATAAATCTTTATGAAATAGCTAAAACTTATGATAATAAGTATCAGGAAACAAGTCAAGTTACAGGACTATGTTCTGGTTCTTACTTAAGTAATGGTTGGACAAAACCTATAAAGTATGACTTTTATCTTGTAAAAGGAATAATAGAAAATATTCTAGATTACATGGGCTTTAAAAATAGATATAGTTTTGTACCAAGCAAATGTTGTGATTTACACCCAGGTATTAGTGCTGATATCATATTAGATGGAAATACAATCGGTATTATTGGGCGTGTTCATCCTAATATTTGTAAAGATGAAGTTTATGTTTTTGAATTTTCACTCAATGCTTTAATTACTAATGTAGACAAATTAAAATATAAAGCTGCCCCTAAATATCCAGGTATTAGTAAAGATATGGCCTTTATTGTTAAAAAAGATATTACTGCAGGAATGATTATTTCAACTATTAAAAAAGTAGGTGGGAAGCTATTATCTAATGTACAAGTATTTGATGTTTATACTGGTGAAGGTATTGGAGAAGACGAAAAATCGCTTGCCTTTAGTTTAGACTTTATAGATAATAAAAGAACTTTAACAGAAGATGAAGTAATGGATTTATTTAATAAAATAATTGTAGAAGTAGAAAAAAAATATAAAGCAGTATTAAGAGATAAATAAAATCAGAATAATTGACATCTTTTATGATTTTGATATAATTATTTTAATATAAGGATGTGATAATATGGTTAGAAAAAAACGTATAGTAATTATTTGTACTACTATATTTCTAATAATTATCGCATTTTTTTTACTTTATATAGGTAATTATTATAATAATTTATCTGAACCAAAAAACATACTAGGTACTTTTATTGACAATATTAGTAATAATATAATTGAATTAAATAAATTTAATTCTAAATATAATTTAGGAGATAATTTTTCAATTACTGGGAACATGTCCTTTGATTTAGCTAGTGAGAAATATTTGCCTAATTCAATTAATATAGAAGATTTAGAAAAATACAATCTAATTAATAATCTAAATAATTCAAAGATAAGTTATGCTATAGCCCAAGATAAAGATAACAAAGAACTATTTTTAGAGGCAAGAGATACAATTGGAACAGAAGATATTTTTTATAATAAATATTTGATAGAAAACTCTACAAAATATTATTTTGTGAGTAAAATATTAAGTACTTATATAAATAATGGAAGTAGTAATTACTTTGAAAATATAAATAATGAATATACTACTAAAGATAATATAGATTACTTATATAATTTTATTATAAAAAGTCTAAAGAATAATATAAATGAGAAAAAAATTAGTAAAACAGAAACTAATATTTCTATAAATGGTAAAGATACTTCTACTTATCAAATAAGTTATACTATTAATGATACAGAAATCAGAACTATGTTATCTAATATATTAAATGATTTGAAAAAAGATAATAAAGCTGATACTATACTTACAAATATTGATGAGAATTTTCATAAAAGGAAAATAAGTGATAACAAAATTTTTCTTTCTAAAAAAGAATGCTTTGTTTTAAATATCTTTGTTGATAAAAGATTTTCTAATCCATTAGAATATCAATTAGTAAAAATAACTAAAGGTAGTAAAAATGTTCTAAGTTATGTATTAGATAATAAAAATAAACGAACCATTACTTATATAAATGATGATACTATGGATTTTATTGGTTATGTTAATATTGCAAAAAATTCTATTAGTATTAATTTTAATGATAATAATAATAAAGATATAGGAACATTAAAATATAACAAGAATTCTAATGGTTTTAATTTTAATTTATTGTTTAATTATAATAATAAATCATATGATATAGTATTTTCTTCTAAGTTTATTAAATATAGTAAGAGCGGTTATACTAATGAGGTAAATTCTTCTTTTAAATATTTAGAAAATAATATTAATATATTAAATGGTAATATTAAAGCTGTAACAAAGATTAAACGTAATGTTAAAATTAGAGAAGATATTTCAAATGCAGTATTAAATAGTAGTTTAAATAAGGAGCAAATTGCTTATCGGGATAATTTATATAATAATATTGTAAAGAGGTTAAAAAATGTTAGATAAATATTTAGATATGGCAGCAATTGAGGCAAAAATTGGTGTTGAAAATGGTGATGGAGGCCCATTTGGGGCTGTAATAATTGATAAGTTTGGAAACGTTTTAGCAAAGGCTCATAACATGGTTTTAAAAACTCATGATCCAACAAATCATGCTGAAATAGTTGCAATCAGACAAGCTTGTAAAAAGAATAATACTCATGATTTATCAGATTGTACAATATTTAGTAGTTGTGAACCATGTCCTATGTGTTTATCAGCAATTATTTGGGCAAATATAAAAGAAGTCTACTTTGGAGCAACTAAGTATGACGCGACAAAAGCAGGCTTCAATGATGAATTAATTTATGAATATTTAGAAAATAAAAACAATTTATTAGAAAAGCATCAACTAAATAATAAAAATTGTCAAAATATATTAATTAATTATAAAGGAGTGAAATATTAATGAAAGATGAAAAAAAAGCTAAAAAAAGTACTAGAAAAGTAAAAAAAGAAAATAACCCCAAAAAAGTTAAAAATAAAAAAACTAAGAATATAAAAAATACTAAGGCAAACAAAAACCACAAAGAATCTAAAATATTTACAGTAGATAACATATTAAAATTAATATTTATTTTATTATTAATTTTAGTTATTATTTTAAGCATTATGGTTGTTAAGAAAAGTAGACAAACTAAAAAGAATAAAACTGCTAATATAGTAGTTCCAATTTATGAAACTTCATCTCAAAGTAGCGTAACAATAAATGCTGATAATTTAGAAAAAGAGTATGTTATTAAAATAACTAATTATAAAAATAATGAAATTAATAAAACTGATATGAATTATAATTTAAATATAATTAATAATACTAGTTCTAATATTATAGTAACAAAGAATAATAGTAGTACTAATTTAATAACTAATCAAAAGAAAACAATAGTAAAAGATGAAAAACTTGAAAGTAATACTAAAGATGATATTTACTATCATATTAGTGTTACTGATAAAAGTAAAATTAAAAATAAAGAAAATATTATTGTACAAATAGAAAGCTAACTAAGTTTAATTACTTAGTTTTATTAATCTTGACAATTGAATAGGTGTTCAACTATACTAATTATAGTTAAAATAATATATAAATATAGGTAAGTATATACTTATATATTAAATATAATAGAAAGGAATATGATTAAGTGGAAGAATTGTGTGATTGTAATTTAATTCACCAAGAAGTTGTGAATTTAGCTAAAAGTAAAATGTTATCTGATAGTTTATTTAAAAAATTAATTACTTTTTATAAAGTAATAGCTGATTCAACACGAGCTAAGATATTATTTGTACTAGATCAACATGAAATGTGTGTTTGTGATATAGCAAGTACACTTAATATGACTAAGTCAGCAGTTTCTCATCAATTAAGACTTTTAAAAGATAATGATTTGGTTATTTCTAGAAGGTCTGGTAAAGAAATATTTTATAGACTAAGCGATGAACATGTAACTAAAGTATTTGAAATTAGTTTGGAACATGTAAAAGAAATATGAGAGGATAATTTATGGAAGAGAAAGATGAAAAGATTAAGCAAATTATAATTAGTTCTATTTTATTTATAATTGTTTTATTAGTTGATAAGTTGACTAAATTAAACACAAAAATTTTATTTTTAATTTATTTAGTTCCATATTTAACAGCAAGTTATGATTCTTTTAAAGAAGGAATTGATGGTATAAAAAAAGGTAATGTTTTTAATGAAAATGTCTTAATGATACTAGCGTCGTTAGGAGCTATGTTTATTGGACTGATTCCTAATACAAAACCTATGTTTGCTGAAGCAATATTTGTTATGTTATTTTATCAAGTAGGGGAGTTATTTGAGTTAATTGCTGAAGGAAAGAGTGAAAAAGAAGTTAAATCTTTAATGTCTATCAGACCTGATTATGCTAATTTAGAAATAAAAAATGACTTAAGAAAAGTTTCCCCTAAAGATATTAAAATAGGAGATATTATTGTTATAAAGCCAGGGGAAAAAGTACCATTAGATGGAATAGTTATAAGTGGTACATCATCTGTAAATACTTTGGCAATTACTGGGGAGTCAGTTCCAAGAAATATTAGAGAAGGTGATTTAATTTATTCTGGATATATAAATAATGATGGAACATTACGAGTAAAAGTTACTAAATTATTTAGAGATTCTACTGCAAGTAGAATAATTGATTTAGTAAAAAATGCTACTAATAAAAAATCAAAGTCAGAAAGATTTATTACAAAGTTTTCAAGGATATATACGCCAATTGTAGTATTTCTTGCTTTAATAATATCAATAGTTCCTTCTATAATATTAGGTAATCCAACTACTTGGATTATTAGAGGACTAACTTTCTTGGTTGTATCTTGTCCTTGTGCTTTAGTCATTTCCGTTCCTTTAAGCTTTTTTGGGGGAATAGGAGGAGCATCTAAAAAAGGCATTTTATTTAAAGGCTCAGAATATTTAGAAAAAATTAGTAATATATCAACTATCGTTTTCGACAAAACTGGTACTTTAACTGAAGGAGTATTTGAAGTAGTCGCAATTCATCCTAATGAAATAGATGAAAAAGAATTACTCCATATAGCCGCCCATGTAGAAAAAGAATCAAATCATCCCATTGCCTTATCAATAGTTGCAAGTTATAATCATGATTATGATATCTCCGATGATTGTCAAGTTAGTGATGTAGAAGAAATAAAAGGCTATGGTGTTAAAGCCAAAGTAAATCAGGAGATAATTTATGTCGGAAATGACAAATTAATGAAAAAGCAAGGAATAGATCCTGAAATATGTTCAAATACTGGTTCGATTATTCATATTGCTTCAGCTAAAAAGTACTATGGACATATCATAATATCTGATAAAATAAAAGAAGATTCATATCAAACTATTAAATATTTTAATGACAACAATATTAAAACTATTATGCTAACTGGTGATAAAAAACAAATAGCTGTAAAAGTAGCTAAAAAATTAAAGGTAAGTGAATTTCATAGTGAGCTTCTACCTGAAGAAAAAGAAAAATTTATTGAAGATTTAATAAATAAAAATAAAACCCAAAAAAATATTTGTTTCGTAGGAGATGGTATTAATGATAGTCCAAGTATTGCTTTAGCTGATATTGGAGTATCTCTTGGCGGAATTGGTCAAGATGTAGCGGTTGAGGCAGCAGATGTGATTTTAATGCAAGATAAATTATCAAGTCTAATAGATGGTATTAAAATATCTAAAAAAACTTTAAGAATTGCTAAGGAAAATATTGTTTTTTCAATAGCAATAAAAATAATTACTTTAATTCTTGCCGGATTTGGAATTGCAAATATGTGGATGGCTGTATTTGCTGATGTTGGAGTAACAATAATAGCTGTTTTAAATTCTATTAGAACTTTAAAATAAAGAGGTGTTAGTCTGAAAACAAAAAATGAAATTTATTTTATAAAATTCTATAAAAAGGGCAGACTTCCCCTTACCCCAAAGAAAGTTAAAAATTAAG
>OCVV011112987.1_pt1 | contig 26597 bp, 33 predicted proteins | sample 1539721 | NCBI WGS metagenome assembly OCVV01 (sample SAMN02144230, study PRJEB22623) | gut metagenome | biome: sheep rumen | host: Ovis aries | place: New Zealand | reverse complement strand
ACAGTGACTGCTACGGTCAAAGATGGTAAGGTGGTATTTAAGCCTGATGTAAAAGAGAAAAAGAAGAAGTAGGAATAATGTTATTATTTATTCATAAAATATTAACTGTAAGTCCGAGAACTTTGTAGACAGAGGTGTTTCAGATAAATAAAAAAATTTGCTGACTACAAAATGACTACAATTTGATGTAATTATAAAAATCAATATTTTACTGCTTATGCAGGCGCTAAAAGACACTTCGTATGGAGAGGTGTCTTTTTTCGTTGCTGTTTGAAAAATGATAGAAAGGAGTACGTATGAACGACAAAACAATAGAATCATTAAGTAAAATAAGAAAACTTGTATTGAAACAGGAACAGACTAAAAGGTTTGTAAAGGTTTCCGAGACATGTAAGACCTATCAGCTAGATAAAAAAGTCATTATGGAAAACGCTAAGAAATGTGGGGCACTTTATAAAATACGCTCCATCACACTAGTTGATATAAAGGCCTTCGAATCTTACTTCGAAAAGAAATTCAAGGTTGGGCGTATTGAAGAGAAAGGAGCTTACTTATGAGAAGTAATATAAGGTGCCAGGGCACAATGAGAGAGATTAAAGCAAGCTTAAAGATACTTCTATCTAGTCATAGATATGACTTTTATAGTATCTCGACGCCAAGAAAAGTTTATGGAATTGATGGACATTATTACGTATATGTAAATGGAAATCCACTTGAACTAGGTATGGAGGCAAATACTTATGCTGAGAATAAAAGGATGGTACAAAGATTCTTTAAGTACAAAACTGAACAAAAAAAGATTAAATCAAATAAAACTAAAAGGTTCAGAGAAAGATATAAGGTCATTAGAGGAGATTTTTGATGAAGCCGAAAGAAGTGGACTATGCGAGATTATAAGTAAATCTGAGCTCCTAAATAATAAGGGTTCAGATGATAAAAGAAAATTTATTGCTTTAAAGCTTAAGGAGGAATAGTCAATGAAAATAGCGAAGAGTGCTAGAAAATGTAAAGTAATAGCGTTAGCTAATCAAAAAGGTGGAGTTGCAAAAAGCTTCACGACTGCAAGTTTAGCTGTAGGTCTAGCCAATCAGGGGTGCAAAGTACTTGTTATCGATAATGATCCACAAGGTCATGCATCGAGATGTCTAGGAATTAGAAAGGCAGAGATAACTATTAATAATATTATGAAGAAGCTTATAGCTGGCGAAGAAATAAAGGAAGGGGAAGGTATTATTTCAACAATTGAAGGGGTAGATCTTTTACCTTCTAATGTAGAATATGCCATTCTCGAGTTTGAAATCTCTTCAGCAATGAGTAGAGAACATCTACTTAAGGAGTTTGTTGATATTGAGAGAGAATATTATGATTTTATTTTAATCGACTGTCCGCCCAACATGGGGGTATTCGTTTTGAATGCTCTTACAGCTTCAGATAGTGTACTGATTCCTGTTAAGCTTGAGGAACTATCAATTAACGGTCTTCAGCAGCTTATCCAGACAATTGGTATGGCTAAAAGAAGATTGAATCCTGATTTAGTGTTTGAAGGGATTCTATATACAATAGTAGAACCAAATACCATACTTGCGAAAAATTCTATGGATGCCATAAATAAGGCATATGGGAAAAATATTCCTATATTTAAGTGCATCATACCAAAATCAATTAAAGCAGCTGAATGTCCAAGTACAGGTATGAGTATTTTCAAATATGATCCAAAGGGCAAGGTTGCCATAGCTTATGAAGCGCTTTCGAAGGAGGTGTTTGCTAATGCCTAAAAGAGCTGATATTGAACTTGAAGACTTTGAATTATTATTTGGCGATAATGCATCTACTCTTGAAAAGGAAATGCTCTCTAAAGAAAAAAAGATAAATATTTATGATTTTCCTGTATACAATATAGAAATTTCTAAGATTGATGAATATCCAGGTCACCCATTTAAAGTGGTAGAAGACGCAGATATGCAGGAGTTAGCTGATAATATTAGGCAGTATGGGGTATTGCATCCAGTAATAGTTAGAGAGATTAATGGTCGGTATCAAATGATATCTGGTCACAGAAGAAGGTTTGCAAGTATCCTAGCAGGTAAGTTAACTATACCTGCCAGGATAATGCAGCTAACCGATGAAGAAGCTGCAATACTTATGGCAGATGCGAATTTCCTTCAGCGGACAAAGATACTTCCTTCAGAAAAAGCCTATGCCTATAAGCTTAAATATGATGCTATTAAGAGCCAAGGGAAGAAAGGAACAAAAAGAAGTCTTTCTGAGCTTGGAGAAACCTTAAAAGAAGGTGAAAAGACTATACAAAGGTTTATAAGACTTACAAACCTAATTGATGATCTCTTAAATCTCATAGATGAAGGAAAACTAGGGATAGTTCAAGGCAGTGATATCTCATTTCTCTCAAAAGAGAACCAAGCACATGTTTTGTTTATCATAAAGATGAATGAAATAAATGTATCTAAAGAACAGGCTGATGAACTAAAGAAAAAGTCTAAAGAAAAAAACTTTTCGTTTGATACGATATCTAACATATTGTTGAAGAAAAAAGTGCCGGAAAGGAAAGTAACTATAAATAAGAGAAGGCTTAATGAATATTTTAGTGAATCATATACATCGGAGAAAATAGAAAATATCATATATGAGTTATTGGACTTATGGAAGGCGGGGATGGTTAATGCCAATATTAATAAATAGGGCTCAGGGTAGTACTACGAAAGTTAACAATATAATTTTAAGAGATAAGAATCTTAATCTCAAGGAACGGGGCTTACTCATTACACTTATGTCACTTCCGAATAATTGGAATTTGTCATGCCGAGGACTTAGTAAAATACTACCCGAGGGAGTAGATGCTATAAATTCAACTATTAAATCTTTAATTGAAAAGGGATATTTAGAAAAAGAACAAAAGCCTGGAATATGGGAAACTTGGATTGTAGTACATGAAGTCCCAAAATTAAAAGTGGAAAAGCAGGAAACGAATCAGCTATGTATGGAAAATCCATGCAAGGAAAATCCATGCAAGGAAAATCCATGTAAGGAAAATCCATGCAAGGAAAATCCATGTAAGGAAAATCCATGCAAGGAAAATCCGAGCAAGGATAAACCAAGAGAGGAAAATCCAAAAGAATATAATAATAATCTAAATAATATACTTAATAAAACTAAAACTAAACATATAAATCATTCATTCTCCGCTAGAGACGATAACGAGGAAATCAGGGCGCATAACCACGAGATGCTAGCAAACAATCTTCACTACGATGAAAGAGCCCTTACCCAGAATCCTCATGATTTTGCAATCTATAAGTCTCTCTTTAAGGTTTTATTGGATTTTGTAAGTGAACCACCAAAGAATGTTTATGTGAGAGTAGCTAATAAGAATAGGCTTTATGAGGAAGTTAAGAATACATTTCTTAACATGACTAATGATCAAATAAACTATGCTATAGTAAGACTAAGAGACATAGATCTAAACAAGATAGTTGCCTTTACCCCATATGCCTTAACAGTATTATACAATTCAGCTCAATTGCCTGTAGAATTAAAACCACCTACAAAAGAAAAAAGCACGTTTTGTCGCATGCAACAGCAAGATTATGACTTTAAAGCAATAGAAAAAGCTCTCTGTAGATAAAAGGACACTTGTGGTCACTGTGACCACAAGTAAGAGTGCGAAAAAAGAACTTTGAGTTATTATTATTTTAAATTTGTTATAATATTCTTGCTTAAAAGGTATTAAAGAATGCATGGAACATAATAATGAATCTTGATATTAAAAACAGAAATGTATATGTAGTATCAGACATACATAATGATGCTTCCGGATTTAAGGAATTACTTGATAAAATATCATTTTCTAAAGATGATTTGCTCATTATAAACGGTGATATCTTTGATAGAGGAGATGAACCAGTAGAACTTTACTTTGAAATTCTTTGGCATTCCAATATACAAGTAGTTCAGGGAAATCATGACATATGGCTAGCTAGAGAAATCTTAGAAAAGTATGATAATCAAAATGTTGGTGAGTATATCAGTTATAATTCTCTTCCACTTATAGAAGAGAGACTTGTTCCTGTAGATATGATAAGGCTTGCTAATTGGATTCAAGAAAAGCCTTATTACATTAAGCTTAGTCTTAATGGAGTAAATTATCAGATTGCTCATGCACAAACTTATGAGACACCAGAACGTATAATAGATAAGAGCAAGTTATATATGGGAGATGCATATTATGAAGAGTTTATCCAAGGAATGAATGAATCACCAAATTATATTTCAGTTGTGGGGCATACTCCGACAGATAATGGAAAAATATGGATTTCACCATCAGGAAGAACCATTCGAACTGACTGCGGGAATGGATATAAATCATATAACTGTGATGTATCACTGGGAGCAATTAGATTAAATGATATGAAAGAATTCTATGTGTAAATAGAAGAGTTTTCATTTAAAGCGTTGTAGATAAAACTACAGCGCTTTTTTTATTCCACTTGTGGTCACAGTGACCACAAGTGACCTAGAAAGGAGGTGAGAAGAATGAATGACGAGGTAAATAAAGAAGTTGCTACTATGATGTTTAGGGCTAGTAAGTTAACTGCTGATGCTTTTGCACAGGCTATGGAGAAGTTTCTTAAAGAGTGTGAAGCAAAGAAAAAAGAAGTTAAGACTAAGGTTAAAAGTCCTGATAATCAAAAACATGGAAAGATGACCTTAAAGGAACTTATGGATCAAAATGCTGGTGCTACAAGTATTGAGATTCCAAGAGATGGAGTTGGAGACTTTGTAGCTATAGCAAAAAAACGCCATGTTGATTTTGCTGTTAAGAAGGATAAGTTTTCTGATCCGCCAACATATATGTGTTTCTTTAAGGCAAAAGATATGGATGTAATCAAAGATTCTTTTAAGGAGTTTGTGAAACAGCAGGAACTTAAGAAGAATGGGCCTTCATTTCATAAATCTCTTGAAAATGTTAGAGACGAAATGAAAAAGCAAAAAACTAAGATAAAGGAAAAGGTAAAACAAAGGCATAAATCAATAGGAGATAGAACACTATGAATGTACTTGGAAAGGAGATTGATAAAAAGTTTTTAGTCTCTAATGCTCCTTTAATTGTCATAGGATATGTTCTAAATAAGGTTTCTTTTCTTTATAGGACAACCGAAGGTGATAGTACAGCTAAGATGCAGGCACTTACTTTAAGGTTTAAGGATGCCTTTAAACCACCGTTTCCTAGCTTTCATATTGTTGATTTATTGGTTGGAATAGCTACAGCTCTTATTTTAAAGCTCTACCTATCTGAAAAGAAAAAGAACGCTAAGAAGTTTAGGAACGGTGTAGAGTATGGCTCAGCCAGGTGGGGAACGAAAGAAGATATTAAGCCGTATATGTCTGAAAATGAAAGAGATAACATCATCCTTACAAATACTGAAGGCTTAACCATGAAAAGGCCTAGTAGTCCAAAGTATGGAAGAAATAAGAATGTAATGGTTATTGGTGGTTCTGGTTCAGGTAAAACAAGGTTCTTTATTAAGCCTAATATAATGCAGATGCATTCATCTTATATAGTTACTGATCCAAAAGGAACAGTAGCTATAGAGTGCGGAAAGCTTCTTAAGGATAATAAGTATGTTATTAGGGTATTTAATACCATCAACTTTAGTAAGTCTAATAAATACAATCCTTTTATGTATATAAGCCCTAAACACCCTGAAAAGGACATTATATCCCTTGTAAATACCATAATAATAAATACAAATGGTGAAGGAGCTAAGTCTTCTGAAGACTTCTGGGTTAAAGCTGAAAGGTTATTACTTTCAGCATATATTGGCTATATGTTTTATGAACTTCCAAAGGATGAACGGACATTTAGCACACTTCTAGAGATGATTGATCTAAGCGAGTGCAGGGAAGAGGATGAAAACTTCAAAAATGTAATAGATATTCTCTTTGAAAAACTTGAAAAAAGAAAGCCGCGCCACTATGCAGTAAGGCAGTATAAGAAATATAAGCTAGCTGCTGGTAAGACTGCAAAGTCTATCATGATTAGCGTAGGTGCTAGACTAGCACCATTTGATATAGAAGAGCTAAGAGACCTAACAAGCACCGATGAAATGGAGCTTGACCTAATTGGAGATAGGAAAACGGCTCTTTTTATTATTATCTCTGATACAGATGATACCTTTAACTTTATTGTTTCTATCATGTATACGCAGCTTTTTACGCTTCTTTGTGAAAGAGCTGATGATAAATATGGAGGGAGGCTTCCTTTTCATGTTAGATGCCTTATTGATGAGTTTGCAAACATTGGTAAGATTCCAAAGTTTGAAAAACTAATAGCAACTATAAGAAGCCGTGAGATATCAGCTGCAATAGTCCTTCAGGCTAAGAGCCAGCTTAAATCAATCTATAAGGATAATGCGGATACCATTGAAGGAAACTGCGATACTATGCTGTTTCTTGGAGGAAGTGAAAAGACAACTTTAAAAGAAATGGCTGAAATGCTTGGAAAAGAAACTATTGATACAGCTAATACTTCGGAGTCTCGAGGTCAGCAAGCTTCAAGTAGTACTAGCTATCAAAAGACTGGAAAGGAGCTAATGAGCCAGGATGAACTAGCTGTAATGGATGGTAGTAAATGCATACTAAGAGTAAGAGGCATAAGACCTTTTCTATCAGATAAGTATGATATAACAAGGCATCCACATTATAAGGATTTATCGGACTTTGATCCAAAGAATGCATTTGATATTGAGAAGTTCGTTAAAAATAGCTTTAGGGATGGTACAAGACTAAAACTAAAGGAAGATACAAAGCTAAATGTCATAGATGTTGGTTTTGTAAGCGGAAAGGAAGGGGATGAAAGTGTAAAAACAAAAGAAGAAAGCCGGGAAAAAAGAGAAATAACGGCAGAGAGGTAACTAAGAAGCGTAAAGCTTCTTTTTTTATTGTTTGAAAGGAGAAATAAAAAAGATGGAATTTTTTACATCAGCAGTAGACACACTTAAAACAGTAGTATGCGCAATAGGCGCCGGAGTAGCAGTACTTGGAATTATCAACTATATGGAAGCATATGGTAATGATAATGCAGGTGGTAAGAGTCAGGGAGTAAAGCAGCTTATGGCAGGCGGTGGTATCTTCATTATCGGAATCACCTTAGTTCCAATGCTTTCTTCTGTATTTAATTAAGGAGAAGTAGATGTTTGACATAATCGGTGATGCCCTTGGAGCTGTAAAAGAGTTCTTTGGAGAACTAGGAGCTAGTTACCTAAGAAATACTCTTGAAGATATGTTTACTCTAATTGATGATGCTACTGCACTTATTGCAGGAGAAATAGCAAAAACACCAGAAGATTGGAACTCAGATTTATTTACAACTCTTCAAAGTATTTCAGAAACGGTAATACTGCCCATTGGCACCATGATTATAACAGCAATACTCTGCTACGAAATAATATCGATGGTAGTAAATCAAAATCATATTGCGAGAGATGGAGGGGAAACCTCCTTTTTCTTTATCATCATATTTAAGGCAATGGCAGGCGTATATTTCCTAGCGCATAGCTGGGAAATAGCCTGTGCCATATTTGATGTAGGAGCTCATATAGTTAAGACGGTAACAAATGGCTATTTAACAGGAACAGCAGAATCCCTTGGAGTATGGGGACTTAATACATTTAATGATGAAATTGAAGCATTAGAGGGAGCAGATCTATTAATCGTAATAATAGAAGCTAGCCTTGTTAGCCTAGCTATGAGCATTATGTCAGTAATAATAATGGTTATTTTATATGGCCGTATGGTTGAGATTTATATGTATTTATCAGTAGCACCTATACCTTTTTCAACACTTCTTAATAGAGAGTGGGGTCAGATAGGAAATAATTATATAAGATCGCTTCTAGCACTAGCATTTCAGACCTTTTTTATCATCATTTGCGTTGTTATTTTTAATGTAATGGTTACGGGTATAGTAGATGAAGGTCTTAAAAATGGCTTAAAACATGTGCTTATATATAGCGTTCTTTTATGTGTAATGCTGTTTAAATCAGGTGGCATAGCAAAATCAATATTTAATGCACACTAGGAGGTAATAATGCAGATACCAGTTCCGCCAGATTTAGGGCAAATGAAAGATACAGTAATGTTTGGTCTTACTAAAAAGCAAATATTCTTCTTCTTTTTAGGAGCGCTTGTTGGCCTTCCAGTGTTTTTTGGAGGCATAAAAACAATTGGAAGTTCTAATAGCGCACTTCTTATGCTTATAGTAATGTTTCCATTTTTCATGCTTGGAATATATGAAAAGAACGGAGAAAGCGCAGATAGGATACTTATATACAAATTAAAGAAAAGAAGAATAGTTAAGGTAAGACAGTATGTAAGTAAAAGGCAAAGAGAGGAAGAAATAGAAAATCGTAGAAAGGAGGTAGAAATCTTAAATGAAAAGTACGGAAAAACCTTTATCTATAAGGGATGTAAAGTCGCCTATAAAGCCTATAAGGTCTTTAAAAAAGGAAGAACAAAATTCGAAAGATGGTTTGAAAGAAAGCCTTATAGACAAGGTAAAGGAAGGATTTAGGCTATGCAAACTGCAGGATGAAATAGATGAATCTTCATGTCAGGATTCTCTTCCTTATGAAAAAATCTATGAAAACGGCATATGCCATGTGAAAGATAAGTTCTACTGTAAAACAGTAGAATTTTTTGATATTAACTATAAGCTTGCACCTATAGATAAGCAAAAAGCTATATATGACGGATATTGTAGGTTTTTAAACTACTTTGATGAAAAGATAACAGTCCAGCTTTCTTTTATTAATGCTAAGACAGATAAGAAGGATGTAGAAGAAGTTATTAATATTCCTGAAAAGGAAGACCATCTAAATGAGCTTAGGGATGAGTTTAAGGAGATGCTTAGAAATCAGCATGCTAAAGGTAATAATGGTATATCAAGAAAAAAGTATATTACCTTTGGATTAGACTGTGAATCCTATAAAGAAGCTATTGTTCTTTTAACAAATATAGAAACAGCTGCAATCGTAAACTTTAAGATGATGGGAGTAAGGACTAGAACTTTAGACGGAATGGAGCTTCTTAAAGTCATGTATAAGATTATGAATGTAGGAATAAAGAAGGAGTTTAGTTATAAGCCTTCCCTTAATGCTGATAAGTCATATGATGGCAGTGAAAAAGATGCAATAAGCCCTAAAGTCCTTGATTTTACAAATAAGGACGACTTTAAGATGGGTAATAGATATGCAGTTATTAGTAAAATTAAGCTATCTGGTAAAGAGTTTGATGATGGTAATCTAATTGATGCTCTTTCCCTTGATGAATCAATGGTAATAACTATCTATATTCATCCAATTGATATATCAAAGGCACTTAAACTAGTTAGAGTAAAACTAACCGGTGAAAACTCTAAAAAGGTTGATGAAAATAAGAAAGCCTTAAATGGCGGTTATGATATGGGAATTCTTCCTCCAGATCTTGAAAACAATATCGAAGGATGTAAGAGATATTACGACGGACTAGCAAAAGATGGTGAAAAGCTCTTCTTTGTATCAATGGGAGTTTGTACCTATGGAAAAAATGAAAAAGCAGCCCATATAGCAGCAGATAGAGTTATTAAGATATTTAAGGGTGATGAAGGATTTCCGCTTTCTGATAGGCAGCTTGATGGCTTTAAAAGTATACTGCCTCTTTGTCACGATAAGATTGGCAAGGATAGAACACTACTTACTACCCATTTAGCTAGTATAGTACCTTTTACAAGTCAGGAACTATTTATGAGAGGAGAAAGTATATACTACGGCCTAAATACCCTTTCTAACAACATGATTATGTGTGATAGAAAGATGCTTAATACCCCAAACGGTCTTATTCTTGGTAAGCCTGGTTCTGGTAAGAGCTTTACAACAAAAAGAGAAATCCTAAATAGCATACTTATTAGCGATGATGATGTTATTATCTGTGACCCTGAAGGAGAGTATCATAGCCTTGTTCATGGCCTTAATGGTCAGGTAATAACTATATCAAGTAAAAGTACTGATCATATAAATCCTATGGATATTAACCTTGATGTTATTTATCACCCAGAAATATATGATAATCCAGAAAGTGATGACTATGAGGATGCTGGAACGCTTATAAAAGATAAGTTTGAGTTTTTATGTAGCTTCCTTGAAATGATTTGCTGCACTGAAGGAACTAGAGGTAAGACGGAGCTATCCGGCGAAGAAGTATCAGTAATAGATATAGCAACTAAAAATGTATATGAAGCATTTTTAAATGATGATCCAAAAGAAGAAAATATGCCAATACTTGAAGACTTTTATAATGAGCTTTCAAGAATAGCATATATGGAAACAAAGGATGCTAGGTTTGAAGGAATACCTGAAAACGTTCAGCTTGCGGCAGCAACCATTGTTGGAAAGATGAGAACTTATATAAATGGTTCTAATGATGTATTTAATCATAGAACCAATATCGATTTAAAGAATAGGGTCATTTGCTTTAATATTAAGAATCTTGGTTCAAAGCTTCGTAAACTTGGTATGTTTATCATCCAAAACATGGTTTGGACAAGAGTAAGCGCAAATAGGCAAAAGAAGAAGTTTACTAGATACTATGTAGATGAGTTTCATCTTCTTTTATCGCAGCCTCAAACAGCCCAGTATTCAGTTGAGATATGGAAAAGATTTAGAAAGTGGGGCGGTATTCCAACAGGTATAACCCAAAATGTAAATGACCTTCTAATATCAAGACAGGTAGAAAATATCTTTTCTAATAGCGACTTTATTATAATGCTTAATCAGTCGGCAGAAGATAGGGCGATTCTATCAAATAGGCTTTCTTTATCAGATGAGCAAGGAAAATATATAACTGATGTAGGACCAGGTCAGGGACTAATATTCTTTGGAGGCATAATAGTACCATTTGTAGATAAATATCCATCAAATACTTTAAGTTATAAGCTTATGACTACTAAGCTATCTGAAACGTAGGTGAAGTTATGGGAAAAAACTTTAAAGATAAGATAGGAGACAGGATATTTAATAAAGCCTTAAAGGAAACTACTTATAGCGATAAAACAGAGGAAAACTCCTTTGATAATATAAGAGCCTTAGATGTGGCAACTTCTAGTCTTATAAGATATAGCGATAAGGTATTTGATCAGGCTAGATATCACTTTGAGAAAAGGCAAAAGGAAGAGCATGAAAGGCAAAAATCCTTTTATGATAGGGTACGACCTAAAGAAAAGGTTTATAAATATAGCGATAAGCTGGAAAAATCTAAAGTTATAAAGCCTGATAAGAAGTTAGAAAGCATTAATAGTAAGCTTAAAACTGCTAAAGGTAAGGAAAAGGTAGATTTAATTAAAGAGCGTGAAAACTACGTTACAAAGATGAATGAAAAGATGCAGTTTGAAAGACGCTATAAAAAAATGCGTAGTAACCTTGCTGAAGCTAAGTATAGGATTAAAAAGACTGCATATGATACAAAGAAAAAAGCTAGGTCAAATATGATGTCTGCTGTACTAATATTAATTGCCTTTTTAGCACTTGGAGGAATAGGAGCAAGCGCTTTTGCACTAAGTAGTACAGTGGTTTATCAGGCAACACTAACATCAGTTGTAGCATGCTGCTGGGGCTCTATTCCAACAGATATTGATAAGGCAGAGGATTATTTTTATAAGAAAGCTAACGCCTTTAAGATGGAGATTAATGATATTTCAGATCCTGACTGCGATGAGGTAGTAAGAATAGGGACGGTAACTTATGACCACTTTGATTTTATAAGCTACCTTGAAGCTGCTCATGGCGGTAGGTTTAACTATGACCCCGCCCTAGAGTTTGAAATGGAAAAGCTCTTTAATAAGATGTTTACCTATTACACTTTAGTTACTACTAAAACAAAGATAGTAAATGAGCTTAATCCTGATACTGGCGAGTTTGAAGAAGTAGAAAAAGAAGTAAAGGTCTTAGAGGTTCATGTAAAGTGCCTTACCTTTGATGAGTATGCTTATACTTACCTAGATGATAAGCAAAAAGAGTATTATACAGCTACTAAAAGTATCCACGGCGGTCTTCAGATGTTTGGAGCACCATATGATGGCTGGCAAAGCTCAGTGAATAAATATTATGAGATTGATGATAATGAGTTTATGATTACAACGCTGTCAAATCAAAATGTGTATGCTATTAGAGATGGAACAGTAGTTAGTAAAGGCGATGACTATGTAGAGGTAGAATGTGAAAAAGAGCTAAGTTATAAACTAAGCGGAATAAAAGATATAAACCTAGAAGTGGGCGAAAGCGTTACACGAGGCGAAGTAATTGCAAAGAGTAAATATCATATCTTTGTAGAAATAAGCCTTGAAGGAACTAGACTTAACCCGCTTTTTTATATGCAAAAAGAAAATGAGGAGGAGATTGTATGCGAACCATAGAAAGTATGAAAAAGGAAAAAGATAAAAACGTAGAGATTATTGAAAAACTTAAAAACAGAAATAAGGAACTTGAAAAGGAAATGGAAAGCTTAAATATGCAGCAGGTCTTTATGGAAGCACTTAAGAACGGCATAGGAACTGCGGAGCAGCTTAGAAAAGCTCTTAAGGATTCTGATAAAGAAAATAAAAGTATTGTAGCTGGAGGTGTGTAAGATGAAGAAACTTAAGATATTTGCTTTATCAGGTGTTCTAGCACTTCTTATGGGAACTACAGCCTTTGCAGAAGGTGAAAAGAAGATAGATATAACAAAGCCTGATGGATATACAAATGATACGTATGAGACTGAAATAGTAGCAGAAAATATCGAAGTTAAGTCCTGCACGGTTAGACTTGGAGATGGTGGTCAAAGTAAGGATGTAACTAGTGATATGAAGTATAAGATTAAAGAAAATGGCACCCTTTACGTAGAAATAACAGATAAAGAGGATAATACCTATGAGGAAGCCTTTGAAATAGACTTTATAGATAAGAATGCCCCTGAACTAATTGGTGCCATAGATGAAGGAATACTTACTCTAAACGTAGCTGATGATTTAAGTGGTATTAAAAGTCTAATAGTAAATGGCTATGAGTATGAAAACTGCCCAGATGGAGAATTACAAATAAGACTTCAGCAGTTTGATGCCTCTTATGAGAAGTTTAGTATCTTTGTAACAGATAATGCAGGTAATTATAGCGAGGAATATATAATTGAAAATCCTTATTTTAGCCCGGAATCCGATGGTAAAGATGAAAAAGAGGATAAGAGTATATATCTTCCAATAAATGCCGAGGGTAGCCCTATAACAAGCGCAAGTGGTACAGTAACATATCATGCAACTGAGTATGGATTTAACTATGGCCCTGGAGAAGTACTAGATGTAAGTGGAAATAAGGTAGAAGCCTATGATGGAATGGAGTTTTTTATTATAAAAACTAAAAGTGATAAAACCTTCTATATGGTTATAGATAAGAGTAAAGAAGATAATAACGCCTATCTACTTACTGAAGCTGATGAAGCAGATCTACTTAACTATACAGGAACAGATAAAGAAGTGTTACCTAAAAACGGCGCTGTAATAGCTGGAACTTATGAAGGAAAGAAGGATAAAAAGGAAAAGGAAGAAGAAACAGTAACAAAAGGTGGTACTTATAACGCAGCCCCAGATGCTATAGGAAATAGCGAAGAAGTAAAAGTAGAACCTAAAAAGAAGAAACCAAATAATAGTAATACTGTAATGATCATTATAATAGCAGCAGCCTTTGCAGGAGTTGCAGTCTTCATGAAGAAGAAAAAGAAACCAAAAAACGAAGCTCCTATAGAAGACACCAACAATACCGATGACGACTATGAAGAAGAGGAAGAAGATTAGAGTTTAAAAATAAAAATCATATATACATTAAAGAAAAGAGATATATTGAATGAAAGAATCATAGAGTTCAGAATAATTTCTCATATTACTTTGTAACTAAAAAATATATAATCTTATTATTGGAGGCTAAGTAAATATGACTAGAACGAAATCTAAGAACAATAAGTATATTAAAGGACTAGGTTCCGCTATTAAAGAATCAAGGAAAAAAGAAAAGGAAAAGAAAAGTAAAAGAGCTAAATCAAAAATAAATACGTCTAAAATAAATATTTTTGTTATGTTAGTAGTAGCAGCCTCATGTATAACTTTATTTTCGATTATAGGTTTAATGTTTTGTTACGAAAAATATGATTGGGGAATTACTGCTCTTTCTGCTTTTTTAATGGCTTTATCGTTTATTCCAGCAAAAATAAAATCTAAAGATAATAACTATTTAATTGTTTTGCTGGTTGGTATGGTAATATCTTTAGTTGTTATTTATTTATTGGCTTGTAAAACTGAAAATATAAACATTGAATATTATAGTCCGTATATTTCAGTGGGGTGTTTAATAATAACTATTATTACTGAATTTGGAAAAGCATACATTATTAGTCGAAACAATGATAATAAACGTATTGACGAGATTAATAATGAAAATAAATAGTTTAAATAGTATTATTTATGTGATGTGATTTCATACAGTTTGTGCACTGACTTGTATCTGTATGGACTAAAGACGGCGTAACCTATATCGGTGCAGGGCGATTGTAAAGTAAGGGTCGTTCCTTACCGCCGTATTATAAGGAGAATAAAGGGATATGGAGTGGATTAGAACAGCAAGTTTAGATGATTATGATGTGATTTCAGCGTTTGAAGAGTTTGATTCTTTGTACTGGAAAAAATCAAATTTTAGTATTGAACCGGGGGACATTGTTTATATTTATGTTGGAAGACCAATATCTAAAATTATGTATAAGACGGTTTGTGTTAAAAATAACGTCATGAGTTCTGATGAAGAAGGACTAAAAGACTTAAAATATTGGAAAAATGGGAAGACTCCAGATAAAGCTTATGAAAGCATTAACCTTAAATTAATTTCAATCAATAATAGTAATGATTTAAATATAAAGCAACTTAATGATTTAGGATTAGTTAAAGGCAATATTCAGGGTGCATATAAAGAAACAAAGTATCCAGATCTGTTTAAGCATATTAATAATGTTTTTAATTCATTGGACGGTATCCAGAATGTAGAAGCATATGTATCACAAATAGAAGAGGGCTTAACAGGTACATTTGTTGGAAAAGAAAAAGAAACTATAGTAAAACAGCGTGTTAATCAAGGAAAGTATCGAAACTTATTATTGAATAAATATAAAAAATGCTGTTTATGCGGAGTTCAAAATGATGCTTTTCTAATTGCAAGCCATATTAAACCTTGGGCAAAATGTGATGAAAATGAAAAGGTCGATGTGAATAATGGACTGCTACTTTGTCCTAATCATGATGCTTTGTTTGATGGTGGTTATATTTCCTTTGAAGATGATGGAAGTATTATTATTTCAAAGGAATTAGATGAGGTCGATGAAATGTTCTTAAATGTTAGAAAGAATATGAAAATTAGTGTATCTGACGAACAGAAGAAGTATTTAAAGTATCACAGAGATAATCTGTTTAAATAGTATTTAAACGTCTGATATATAACTATGGCATTGTAGAATTACAATGCTACATGAAAGTGAATGAGGAGGGTACAATGATTAATTTATCAACCTTAGAGGAAATTAAAGATCTTCGTTCTGTTTGGCCGCATGAGGCGTTAGACTTTACACCGTGGCTTGCGGATAACATTGATATGCTGGCTGATGCAGTAGGACTTGATATTACTGTTGATGAAACGGAAAGTTCAGTTGGCGATTTCAATGTAGATATATATGCAAGTGAAACTGGAAGGGATCGAAAAATAATAATAGAAAATCAGCTTGAGGACACTAATCATGATCACCTTGGAAAACTCATAACATATGCTTCTGGTAAATCTGCCGATATCATCATATGGGTTGTGAAGCGCGCACGAGAGGAACACAAGGCGGCTATTGAATGGTTGAATGCTCATACTGATGAGAAGATAGCTTTTTTCCTTTGCGAGATTAAGCTATATAAGATTGGTAATTCAGAACCTGCAGTTAAGTTTGAGGTTATCGAGCGTCCTAACGACTGGGCAAAGGAAATTAAGAAAGCCGATAATAATAGCCCTCGTCATCAGAAACGTTTGGAATATTGGACAGCATTTAACGATTATGCATTTAAGAATTCAGATTATGCTAAACAGTTTAAACCACGTAAGCCTTCAACTGATCATTGGATGGACGTGAGCATAGGTTCTTCCGCAGCACATCTTAGTATTACTATGATACAGAAGAGGAATGAGACCGGTGTTGAGCTATACATAAGCGACGATAAGGAACTGTTTAAGCAATTGCGTGATAAGAAGGATTCAATCGAAAAAGAAGCAGGGATAACCTTTGACTGGCAGGAACTTCCAGAGAAGAAGGCAAGCAGGGTGATTGTTACGAACCCTGCAGATTTTGACAATCCATCAAAGTGGCCATCGCAGTTTGATTGGATTATTGATACTATGGTCAAAATGAAAAAGGCTTTTAAGAAGCATATTTAAGTTTAATATTTGAATATAGATAGCCAAGGCATTGTAGAAATACAATGCCTTTTTTATATCCACTTGTGGTCACTGTGACCACAGGTGACCATTTGAAAGGAAGGTGGTATAGAAAAAAGAATAATATAATCCTTTTGGTAAAGAAAATGTTTCACAGACAAAGTAACAAAGTTAATTAGGGGGCTATGCCTTTTAATTAGAGTAACCTATGAGAAATCATAGGCTTTTTTATTTTAAGAAGGAGAATTTATGGACAACGAGAAAATCATCGTAGTAGATGAGAACAATGAAAAAAAGATGGTAGAACGCTTTGAATACTATGCAAAGCTAATGGAAATGGCTTATGGAAATAAGAAGAAGGGGGATAACTGATTATGGATTATGAACAGTTTAGATCTGAGGTTAAAGAACATATCAAAGAGTTCCTGCCAGAAAAGTTTAAAGATTCAAATGTTGATATCAACAAAATAGAGAAAAATAGATCATCACTGTATGGTCTTACAGTTCATCAGCCTGATATCAACATATCTCCAACAGTATACCTTGATACCTTCTATGAAAGAATGAAGGAAGGAGTTCCTCTTGGAAATGTAATGGAAGATATTGCGGCAACTATTGAAAAGCATAGCCTTGATAAAGATTTTAATGTTAAAGATCTCATGAAGTTTGAAAATGCAAAGGATAATATCTTTCCAAGAGTTATGGGAATAGAAGCAAATGAGAACCTTTTAGCTGAAAGACCTCATCAAATTGTGGCGGAAGATTTAGCAGTTACATACGCTATAAAGCTTAATTCATCTTTTGCAGGCGAAGCATCAATTCCTATTACTAACAATATTATGGAGCATTTTGGAATATCTAAGGATGAGCTTCATGATATTGCTATGAATAACCTTAATGAAAAGATGGAAATAAATATAACATCTATGCGAGATCTCATGAAAGAAATGATGATGAAAAGGGCTTCAGAGATGGAAGGCATTGATAGGGAAACTACAGAACAAGCGCTTGAAGCTTTTTTGCCTGATGAAAACCCTATGTTTGTTGTAACAAATAAGGAAAAGTGTAATGGCGCTGTATCAATTCTAAGTGAAAAAGCAATGGATGAAGCTGCTGAAATGATAGGAGGAGACTTTTTCGTTCTTCCATCATCAACTCATGAATGTATCTTAGTTCCATTAAGTGTTGCTGAAGATGGTAGAGAAACCTTGGAAGGCATGGTTAAAGAAGTAAACCACGAGTGCGTTAAAGCTGAGGATACTTTATCAAATAGCGTCTATGCATACGATAGTAATGCCCATGAACTTATGAGAGCAGATAAGTATGAGGAAAGAATGGCACTTAAGGCTATGGAAAAAGAGGCAGTTCTTGCAGATAAAGGCCTTACGCCTACCTCATTTAAGGAAAGGGTAAGTGAAGCTAAAAAGGAAGTAGCAAAAGAGAATGCTCATAAAGCACCTGAAAAAACTAAAAAGATGGAACAGGCACTTTAAGAAGGGAGAGGAAATTATGTCAGATAATAAAACAAACGTAGAAAACGAAGAAGTAACTATTAAAACAGCTAAAGGTCTAGTTGGAGAACCTTTTAAGGCTAAAGATGGAAAGGAATACTGCGAAGTAAAGATTCCAAATAAGGATGAAAATGATAAAACACCATGGGCATCCTTTGTAGTAAGGAAAGCAAATATCCATGAGGATAAGTTCGGTAAAGGTATGTGGTTTAAACTTCCAAAAGATGGAACAACATCTATCTCAAAGCCAGTTCTTAAAGGTAAGGACGAAAATGGTAAAAATGTGTATGAAAATAGCAGGGAAAGAGTAACTAATACTGAACTTAAAGGCATGGTTGAGTACTATAAGGAAAAGGAACGTGAGATTCCAGAGACAGCCCTAGAAAATGCTGCAGCTGATAAGAGTAATAACAAGTCTTTTAAGGATAGGGTAAAAGAAGCTAAAGAGCAGATAGGAAAAGATAAAGCTCCTAAAAAGACTAAAGAAAAGTCCAAAAATATGGAAAGATAATAAATGGCCAGCAGGGAAACCTGCTGGCTTTTCTTTTGAGGTATTACTATGAGTAAATTTGATAAAAAAGAAGCTGCTAAGAAAAGACAAGAAGGTCTTAATGAAATCCTAGATAAACTAGAAAATGGTATCAAAGGCCTTTTAAACTCTGAAAATTATAAGGTTTATCTAACTTGCATGAGTAAATTTCATAATTATAGCTTTAATAATACTATCCTAATTGCCCTTCAAAAGCCTGATGCTACACTCGTTGCTGGCTTTAAATCTTGGGAAACAAACTTTAAAAGAAGAGTAAAAAAGGGTGAAAAGGGAATAAAGATAATAGCCCCTGCCCCTATAAAGGTCAAAAATCAGGTGGCACTTGTTGATGATAAAGGAAATCCCTTTGTTGGACTAGATGGAAAGCAGGTAACAGAAGAGGTAGAAGTTACAATTCCTAAGTTTAAGGTAATAAATGTCTTTGATGTGTCTCAAACAGAAGGAGAACCTCTTCCATCAATAGAAGTAGAAGAACTTGGTGGTAAGGTAGATAAGTATGAAGAGCTAATAGAGGCGTTAGAGCATATATCACCTGTAGAAGTTAGATATACGGATTTGGAACCAGAAATAAAAGGCTATTTTAGCCCTAGTGAGCAATTGATATGTGTTAAAGAAGATATGAGCCAGGTTCAAACACTAAAGACCTTAATTCATGAAATAAGCCATGCACTACTTCATGATAGAGACCATGTAAGAGTAGAAGGCCTTGGAGTAACAGCAGATAAAAATAGGAATACAAAGGAAATTGAAGCAGAAAGCGTAGCATTTACAGTATGTGAGGCACTTGGAAAAGGAACTATTGATACAAGTGATTATAGCTTTGCTTATATAGCAGGCTGGAGTCAGGATAAGGATCTGTCACAACTTAAAAAGTCACTAGAAACAATAAGAGTAACCGCAGATAAGATTATTACTAGCGTAGAAGAATATATAGATGCAAGAAACCTTCAAAAAGAAGAGATAAAGAAAATGGCAGATAAAATCGCTGATGAAAGGTATGAGCCATTTAAGGAAAAGATAAATAAAGCAAAGGAGGAACTAAAAAATGGAAATAGAGAAGGAAAAACTGCCATTAGAAACAAGGATAGCAATGAAATTCACACCAGCAGAGCAAAATCTGATCTGTATCTTTAAGAAAGAAACAAAGTATGAAACCATATCAGCCATTACATGGACATTACCATATGTAACAGATGATGATATGAAAGCAGTAATAGAAAGAACTATAGATAAACTAGAACAAATATCAGATGATGAGTTCATACTCGCAGAATTTACAGAAACAGTTCCTGAAATAGAATAAGAAAAAGCCACTTGTGGTCACAGTGACCACAGGTGGCTTTTAAGCTCTAAGAGCGTTTAATAATCTTCAGGATCAGCAATTTTCATTTCATACTGTGTGCTTGTATTACTTATAGGTCCTCTAGACATAGCATTATACATAGGATCAATAGCAAGGTAATATTTACCATCATATTTGATTATAGAAAATTCAAGGCTTGTAGGAGAATCAGATAAATTATCACGTACCTCAGCTTCTATTTTGCCGTATTCTTGAATTTTACTAGATTTTATATTGATGTAATTAGGAGCCTCTTTTTTAAATTCTTCAAATTCTGAACCAGTAAGCTTTTCATAATCATCAAGTGTATAATCAAATTCATAATCAAAACCTTTATTAATTTCATTAACCATATTTTTATGAATACTAGATAGATTCTGATAATCATAAAATTCAGGTAAGAAGCAATCCTTCATTCCCTTTGCATCACCATTTTTAAGGGATGTCATATATTTCTCTACAAGACTTTTTGGAGTTTCTTTTGCTTTAAAAGGTTTAATAACAACAAATACAAGAACTGCTGCTACTGCAAGAATTAAAACTAATAAAGAAACTATTGTAATAACTAAGGCTTTACTGCCTTTTTCTTTCTTAGGAGCACCAAGTAAAGGAGCGCCACAAGAATAACAAAACTGATTATCATTTGGGTTATCAGTACCGCATTTTCCACAAAACATTTTTAATCTCTCCCTAATTTTATTATTTAGAGCAGTAAGAATATTATTGCTCTAGAAAGTATTATATAAGATTTTAGGTAACATACAAAGCATTAAGAAAGCCACTTGTGGTCACAGTGACCACAGGTGGATTTTATTTTTATTCATCTTTCTTTTTTGTAACTCTATTTGTAGAGCCTTTTTTGGCTTTTTTAGCCATTTCTTTAGCTTTTTCTAATTTTTCCTTATTAGCTTTTATAATACTTTCTTCTTTAGCTAAACCAACACCATAATCGCCAATTTGTACTAAAGCTTTTATTGTTTCAATGTTGTCATTAATTAGTCTTCCTAAGTTTTTGCATAGATTTATCATCTTTTCAGGACTAATAGCATCTTTTTTAGTGTTAGAACCAAAAGCAGTTAGAAGAGTACCCATAGCTTCAATTTCATCTAGCGCTTTAAGAGCAGGCGCAGAATCAAAATCTAAAATGTTTTTTTCGTTTATCATATTGTTACCTCCATAAATACATACTTCACTTTTAATAACAATAGGCAACTGTACAGACCGCGGTATGATTGCTTTTTAGCATAAAGTAACCTTAATATGATTACTTATACCTAAAAGTTTCATATAACCTATATATAAAGGCTATCACTAAAAGAAATGAAAGAACAGCTAGGATGTAAGCTATTTTTGCTCAAAACTACTTACATGTTAGTAGTTGAAGATGGTTTTTATAGTAAATAAGCCACTTGTGGTCACTGTGACCATAAGTGATTTTTTTTATTTTGGGGTAAATTGGGGTAAGTCTAAAATTAAAATACGTTTACCTTTTATTAAACATATGCAGTTGTTATTATATGTATATAAACAAAAGCGCTTTTGATAAATGCATGGAGGTTTTTGATATGACAAGTAATTTCACAGCATTCAATATAGAAAATGAAGAATATGTTTTTTCGGCAAATAAGTTTAAGAAACTAATGCTAAATGAACAGTATTCAAGAAAAAAAGAAGGAGACAAATGCACTGTAGATGAATTAAAACAGGAACTGGCAGAATATGTATGTGTTTCTGATGAAACGGTAAGAAAATGGTATAAGGGTGCAAATGGACCTAGTAGCCTTGAAATTATTAAGAGTATCTCTAACTTCTTTAATGTTGAATATTTGGATTTGATGCATAAAAAGAGCGGAGGTAAAGAGATGGTTAAAGAAATGATAAATATGGGAACTAACGAAAAGGATGTAATTGCAGGAGTATACACAAAACTCGTAGAAATCATATGGTTTGAAACCAATAGGCTTAATGAAAATTTTGAAGATGCTAAATATCAGGATTACAGAGAATTCAATAAAAAATGGGAAGAACTATTCAATGATGCATATAAGTACATTGATATTAATAGTCTTCTTATATCATACGAAACTAGAATTGAATTATATAACATCTTAACAGAAGCTAGAATGATGAATTGTGGTATGGAATCGGTTCCTGCAAGATGGATAAGAATTAATCCATTAGTCTTTGATGCTAGAGACTATTATGAAGTTGGGGGATTTACAGAAAATGAAGATGAAAAGATTAATAATCTTCATCAGGATGCTGAAGGAAAAATGGAAAGACCTTATTGGGCAAAAGTTGGCGATATGTTATATGAACGTTTTACTAAAGCGACATCTATTAAGGAAGCTGCTTTGCAAATTAGTGAAGATGGTAATTTGTCTGGGCTAGAAAATATAGAGTTAATACCGTATTCAGATGATTATTTTGGGCCACATTATTCACCAGATGAAATATTTAGATTTGAGCTTATGAAAACTATTACTCTTATTTTTAGAGAAACATTTGAGGGGTTATTTTAGCAAGGAGGTATTGTTATGACTATTTTAGAAGAGGAAGCAAACGTAATTAAAAGAGTCTTTAAGGATATGTATAAGGCAATAGATAAAGATGGAATTAATAAAGTGTACAGACAGGCAAGGGTTTGGAACAGATATCATCATTTCTTAGCTAATGCATGTTCTTATGAAAAATATAAGTACATTAATAATAAATTCAAAGAGTATAGAAAAGAAGCTATTCAGGCGATTGGAGCGTGATTGCTATGGAATGTAGAGAGATAAAGAGAGGAAATGACATTTATAAAATTAATCTTGTAGATGGCTGGAATGAGGAAAAGGCTTTAGAAACTGCTACCGTATTATTAAAACACGTGATAGAAAGCAAAGATAAGATTATTTCATACAGCAAACTATCAAAAAAGGTTAATTTTGAGGTTAATCCGAGAAATATTGAGCGATATTTGGGAGCAATATCATATTCTTGTATTGAAAGTGGAATGTCTCCTCTTTCAGCAATTGTTGTAAATAAAGAATCTATGATGCCAGGGGATGGATTTATTAAGGCATATTATCCCCATATCAAGAATAAGGATGATATTCTAATGAAACAGGTAGAAGTCATGAATGAAGTAATGGCATATAAGCATTGGGATATTTTGCTAGAAGCTATTTCTTAAAAAAGTCACTTGTGGTCACAGTGACCACAAGTGAAATATTCTAAATTTTATTGATAGAGTGTTGTAGAATTATAGATATACGGGGGACGGAATATGAAAATAACAACTAATACAATATCTTCAATTACTTTAAGAGAACAGGGCTTTGATATAGAAAACTATAAGCCAGATAGAATGTATGTATCACAAATTAGTGAAGAAGGCATTTTGAAATACTATACGGAGTATAAAAGTAGAAAAAGACAGGATGTCACAAAAGTATCTGTAGATAAGGCAGAAATAGAAACTTTCTTTAAGGAAATATATGAATTTGTAAGAACAGCAGATGATAGTGTTGATATTATTGATGATTGTAGCCATGAAGTAGTCATATTTTATAATGGAAATCATCGGGAACACTTTGAAGGTGATACCTATAAAGGTGAAGAATCGCTTCTTGGAAAAATTATTGGTTTCATTGATTCTCATGTTTAAACTAAATACTAGGTTACGATTATGGTTGAGTATGAAATAATTGATTATTACGAAGGCTTATTTGATAAATATAAAAATAATCCAGATCTTGGGGGATGGGCAGATGATTTTCCACAAGTTATGTTTGGCTTAGGATTTGATTTAAATGGGGAAGAACCATATATAATAGCTAAGAAATTGAGCTTAAAATTAAAAGAACCAAGTAACAAAAGAGAAGATAGAAGAAATGTGTTATACATACTAGAACATGCATCAAGAAAACAAGTAGGAAACTATTTGTTTTCAATATGGAGATTTTATACGCATTGGAATTTAGCTGGTTATAACAAATATGATGCTGATTTTGTGATTAGAATATTAAAAATCCTAGAAGATAAATACAAAAAATAAAATAATAATAATAATGATTATTGTAAATACGCCTTTGAGTGTCGAAAATTGGACACTTGTGGGTGTATTTTTTATACAGAACTAGAAGACATCCTTTTTTAAAAGATGTAATTTAATTAAATTACATATTGACAATAATAATATTAAGACGTATTATTGAAAATGTAATTTAGTTAAATTACATGAAAGGAGGAAAGGATGGAACTTGTTAGACTAGATGAAATAATAGAGTTTAGTTTAGGAAAGAATGTTACAAGACTAAAGGATCAAGATACTGAAATATATACTCCAGATGATTTTGAACGTGATTTAACAAGTGGTGATAATGAGTGTAATACATATGGATGCATTATCAATTTGATTAAGTCTAAAGCAGCTCCTATATCAGCTTATTCAGAATCAAAAGTAATTACCCAAAATTTTTTGAAATGTCTATTTGATGAATCTAAAATACTTCCTTGGTATTTTTGTTATCAATTTAATGAAGGTAAGGAACTGGAACAGCAGATTGCGATGTTTCATCAGGGTACGACGCTTAGTGTCAAAAAATTAAATGTAAAAACAATTGGAGACTTAAAAATAAGTCTACCCAGCTTAGAAAAACAAAAGTTGATTGGTGATGTATATAGGAAATCTATTTTGCAGCACCAATTGTATATAAAACAAGCAGAAGATATAAGAAAATACACATTACAAATGATTAGAAAGATAGAGGAGGACTAACAATGGCAGAGAGTAAAGATTTATTACAGGTATTATGGAGCGGGGCTGATGAGCTTCGAGGAAAGATGGATGCAAATGAATATAAAACTTATTTATTAGGACTTGTATTCTATAAATATTTATCAGATTCGTATTTAGCTAAAGTATATGATCTTTTAAATGATGCAACTCCAGATAGTCTTGAAGAGGCACAGAAACAATATGAAGATGTTATGAAATCTTCTGATGCTGAGGATTTACTTTCAGAGTTAAGACATTCTTTACACTATACACTTGATCCAGATATGACATACGTTAGTATGCTAAAAGATGCAAAGGATAATAAGTTTAATAGAGAAAAATTGCAAGCTGCATTTAATAGAATTCAAGAATCTGATGAACTATTTAACGGATTGTTTGCTGATGTTGATCTTTATTCAAATAGACTTGGAACAGGGGATCAGAAGCAAAGTGCAACAATTGCGAATGTAATTAAGGTACTTGATGGAGCTGATTTAATACACTCTGAGGGCGATGTTCTTGGAAATGCTTATGAATATTTGATTGGACAGTTTGCTTCAGAAACTGGTAAGAAAGCTGGTGAATTCTATACACCACATGGTCCAGCTCAGATTCTTTGCCGTATTGCAATGACAGGGCAAGAAGAGAAGAAGGGATTACAGGTATATGACCCTTGTATGGGATCAGGTTCTCTTATGCTTAGTTGCAGAAACTATTCTAAAGAACCAGATTATATAAAGTACTATGGACAGGAATTAATGCCTTCTACATATAATCTTGCTCGTATGAATATGTTCCTTCATGGAGTTCTTCCTGAAAATCAGCACTTACGTAATGGAGATACATTGGATGCTGACTGGCCAACAGATGAAGAAACAGAATTTGATGCAGTAACAATGAATCCACCTTATTCGGCTAATTGGTCAGCTGCAGAAGGCTTTAAGCAGGATGAAAGATTTATGGACTATGGCGGAAAGCTTGCACCAAAGTCAAAGGCTGACTATGCCTTCTTGCTTCACGGATTTTATCACTTAAAACAGACTGGTACTATGGCAATTGTATTACCTCATGGTGTCTTATTCAGAGGAGCTGCTGAAGGTTCAATAAGGGAAATATTATTAAAGAATGGTTCTATCTATGCTGTTATTGGATTACCTTCAAACATGTTCTATAACACATCTATTCCAACATGTATTATTGTCCTTAAAAAACATAGAGAAGGAAGAGATGTACTGTTTATTGATGCTTCAAATCTTTATGATAAGGATAAGAAGCAGAATGTTATGCGTGAAGAGCATATTAATAAGGTTATAGAATTATACAATGACAGAAAGACTGTTGATAAGCAGGCATACCTAGCTTCTTATGATGATATTAAGGCAAATGACTTTAACTTAAATATTCCTCGTTATGTTGATACTAGCGAAGAAGAGGAAGAAATTGACTTAAAGAGCCTTACAGAGGAAATCAAGAATACAAATAAGGAAATTAAGAATGGTAATGATCAGTTAAAGCAGATGCTTTCTGATTTAACATTTAATTCGTCAGAGACAGAGGAAGCTGTTCGTGGATTTATGAGCATTTTTGAGGAGTAGTAATAATGGTAAATACACCTAAAATTAGATTTAAAGGATTTACTGACAATTGGGAACAGCGTAAGTTAGGAACTTTGTGCGAAAGAGTTACAAGAAAAAATAAAAATGGTGAATCTGATTTACCATTAACAATTGCATCACAATATGGCCTGATTGATCAGCGTGATTTCTTCAATAAGGTAGTAGCTGCAAAAGATATGTCAAATTATTATCTGCTTAAAAAAGGTGAGTTTGCTTACAATAAAAGCTATTCAAATGGTTTTGACTATGGTTCGATAAAACGACTAAACGCCTATGAACAG
>OCVV012827919.1_pt1 | contig 26601 bp, 21 predicted proteins | sample 1539721 | NCBI WGS metagenome assembly OCVV01 (sample SAMN02144230, study PRJEB22623) | gut metagenome | biome: sheep rumen | host: Ovis aries | place: New Zealand | reverse complement strand
GCGATATGCACTCTGAATGAGTGCCCCAACTGTGTTTGTGGGCGACCCCGCAAGGGTCGATATACTCATTGCCATCTATCCGAGGGTGCTTTGCACACCTCGGTTACTGAGCGATGACGCTTTCAGCGTCTTAGTCACTTGATTGCGGATAATCATTTAAAATAATTATCATAATTACTCCAAAAATTAGGTGTTGTTTAAATCAAATAAACATTATATTTCTGAAAAAAATTATTCTAATTATTTTAATTTCTTTCCTAAAACAACATGTCATTTATACCAAGTCGTTATTTCATTGTTCCTTAAAGAACCATTTGTTATATTCTTTACAGGATTGATTTATAGTTTCGAGAACCCCTTATTCGTCATAAGCCAACGGTCGAGCCTTCAATGATATTCAAGCGAGCCCTCGTTTGCGTCACGACGAGGGCTCGCCGTTTCGATAACGAGCCCTCGGACATAAAGTTGAACCGTTAGTTCGGCGCAAGCCAATCAAAAAAGTGTTTCAGACACTCTCTTGTCCCGAACTATTTTATGTTATTTTTCACCAATGCTCCTTTCCTCCGAGGAGGTTTGTTTTGTTCTACGGAGTTTTGGAGGATTGGAGTTTTTTCAATTGCTTATCTCCTCGTCTCCTTTTTTCCGTAGAGATTTTTTATTCTACGGAATTTAGGAGGATTGGAGTTTTTTTGTTGGCTATCTCCTTTTCTCCTATCTTCCGTAGAGAAAATTCTTGCTTGGGCGACAAACAAAGATTTTTTCATGCTTTCTTTTGGTTGAAAAGAAAATAATGTGTAACTTTGCAGTGCAAAACGAAAAGGACTTGGCTCGTTAGCTCAACTGAATAGAGCATCTGACTACGGATCAGAAGGTTATAGGTTTGAATCCTATACGAGTCACTTGAGTAAGTTAAATGAAGAATGAAGAATGTCGCTTCGCTCCGAATGAAGAATGAAAATTACTCATTCCATGAGCAGAGTAAGATATATTCTTCATTCTTCATTTTTCATTCTTCATTCTTCATTCTTCATTAATAAATCTAAACGGATGGCTGAAGAACTGAATATCATAGAAGGCACGAAGGAAGAAAAATATGAGGCTCTGCTGACACAAATTGAATCGGTGGTTGCTGGCGAAACGGACTTGATTGCTAACATGGCAAATGTGGCATCGATGATTCATGAAACTTTCCACTTCTGGTGGACGGGTTTCTATCGTGTCGTGTCTGACAACGAACTGGTTTTGGGTCCGTTCCAAGGACCATTGGCATGTACTCGCATCAAGAAGGGTAGGGGTGTTTGCGGTACGGCATGGGCGAAAGCATGCACGCAGCTTGTGCCTGATGTGGATTTGTTTCCTGGGCATATTGCTTGCAGCAGTGCGTCGCGCAGCGAAATTGTCGTTCCTCTTTTCGATGAGAAGGGTGAGGTCTTTGCTGTGCTCGACATTGATTCTGCCGAACTCAACACTTTTGACGAGACTGATAAGCTTTATTTGGAAAAGATAGCCAAGAAGTTTAAAAATGAAGAATGAAGAATTAAGAATGAAGAATCCCATGGAAGTGAAAAATGAAAAGTGAAAAATGCCATCCGGATGGAGGTAAAACATTCTTCATTCTTCATTCCTCATTCTTCACTCTTCATTCCTCATTCTTCATTTTCCATTCTTCATTCTTCATTCTTCATTCCTCATTCCTCATTCTTCATTCCTCATTTAAACTATGTTTGATATCAAGGGTGACATACACGACCGCTATACGCTTGAGTTCAAGATTGGCTACAGTCGTAGCGATGAGAAAGTGAAGGTGAGCGATTTCGTGATGGACACATGGCTGTTTCTCCCCGATTCGATGAACATCAATCAGGGCACTTACACTAAGGACGATTTCTATCGTGACTTCCGTGCCATGTTGCGGCTTATCACTCCAGTCTTTTCATTAGAAGACATAGCCAATCCTGCGTGTTTGCCTTTGACTCGCTTGAAGACTCAAAGTGCTGCTTTGGCACGGGAAATCAATCAGGAAAATGAGAAGGCATACGAACATCAAATCAAGATGTTCTGCAACATTGTCCGTAGTGCTTATCGCGATGAACTCCTACGTATTTCGCGTTTGACGAGTGAGGATACTATCCGTCAAAGCATTGAGACGATGCTCGTTCATGTCCGTGCTATACTGAGGCAATATAGGGCTATTCCCAAAGAAACGGGTATCAGTATGTTGGCGACGGATTATCCAAAGTGGTTTCGTTTGGGCGATGAATGGCTTTGTCTCACTTTCGATATGCGCACCTACAATTTTCTGGATTCTCTCAAAAAACGCTTGGGGGAGAAGTATGAAAGTGTGACTCACAGTTTTGGTGCATTTCTTGATGAACAAAAGGAGTATGAATTAAGTCAGCACTTCCTGCAACCTATGGAGAAAGAGCAGTCGGAGCATAATCGTCGTTTTCTGCATCGGGCTGGACAACTGAAGAAATACGTTGAGAGTGACCTTTATCTGCTTGCTCACACGAAGAGCAATACCTTTGTCCTTCAGCAGATTTTGTTCATGTTGGCAGCAGGAGTGAGTATGGTGTTTGCCACAGTGATTTCCTTTTCTTTTCAGAAGACGTTTGGCAATTTCACCATGCCTCTGTTCATTGCCCTTGTGGTGAGTTATATGTTCAAGGATCGCATCAAGGAACTCATGCGCTTTTGGTTTGCTCAGAAATTGGGCAGTAAGATTTATGACTTCAAGACCACATTGGCATTGAGTGAAAAACCAATCGGATGGATTAAGCGGGGAATGGATTTTGTGAATGAGAGCAAGTTGCCAAAAGAAGTGAGGAAACAGAGAGGACGCACCACCGAACTCGAAACGGGTAATACGGCTCTGCGCGAACAAGTCATCATTTTCCGTCAGCACCTGAGTATGTTTGGCAAGAATCTATCGACTCTCAGCCATTATCCGTTGAATGGTGTGAATGAGATTCTGCGTGTCAATCTGCGTGAATTTCTTCGACACATCGACAGTTCGCACGTTCCGATATTCGTTCATGATGGCAATGCCCAATTCCATGAAGTGCAAGTGGAAAAAGTCTATCATTTGCATTTCATCATTCGTGTGCGATACGAAGGAACGGAGTCTTTCCGTCGTTTCAGAGTCTGCCTGAACCGAAGGGGAGCTATTAGTATTGAGGAAGACTGATAATAAGTGAAAAGTTAAAAGTGAAAAGTGAAAAATGCCATCCGGCGTTTAAGTTAAAAGTTAAAAGTGAAAAGTGAAAAATGAAGCGTGAAGCGATTCTGCCGGATGGCATTTTTCTCTTTTCACTTTTCTCTTTTCACTTTTATGGCTTCACGTTTTATTTTTCACTTTTCACTTTTCACTTGCTTTAGTCAATATTCGGTTTTGTCCTCTTTTGCTTTCCAAGCATCAAACACTTTGATGGCTTCTTCTGGAAGGAGGATTGAGGTTTTGAGTCTGCGCTGGATGGGACTGAGTTCGAATTCTTTGTAGATGAACGAATCGTCGAATCCTGCATCGGCGGCATCCAGTTTGTTGGCACCATAGTAGAGCTTGTCGATGTGTGCCCAATAGATGGCTCCTAAGCACATGGGGCAAGGCTCGCATGAGGAATAGATTTCGCAACCGTTGAGAACGAATGTGTTCAGTTTCTGACAGGCTTCGCGTATGGCAGACACTTCGGCATGAGCCGTTGGGTCGTTGTTGGCTGTCACTCGATTCACTCCCGTTGCAATGACTTTGTCGTTTTTCACGATAACAGCGCCAAAGGGTCCTCCACCGTTTTTCACGTTTTCTATGGCGAGGTCGATTGCCATTTTCATAAATGTCTTTTTCATGGGTGGTCGTTTTTTTTGTTTAATCAGCAAAAATAATGAATTTTGGACAAAGGTGAAAATATTTTCCAAAAAAATTCTTCTTTTTTGAAATCTTTATTCTTTGGATTTTTTTATTCTCTGTTTTTATAATATATTAGCGGTATGATTCGTTATAAAGTCATCGAACGATGACTAACTACAGGAACACTATTCTAATTAAATACCAGAAATCCACTTAAATACTTATGAATAATACAAATAACTATTGTGTGATTTTAGCTGGCGGATATGGCACTCGCTTGTGGCCTTTGAGTCGTCAGCAGAAGCCGAAGCAGTTTCACGACTTTTTGGGTAAGGGTGAGACTTTGTTGCAATCCACTTATAAGCGCTACAGTCATTTTATATTAAAAGAAAATATCATTGTAGTTTCGAACACTCAGTACGGAGACTTGATTCGTACACAGTTGCCCGACTTGCCTGAGAAGAATCTCTTGTTGGAGCCGATGAAGCGCAACACTGTGCCCAGCGTGACATGGGCAGCAGTGGAAATAGCCAATCGGAATCCTGATGCCTGTATGGTGGTGACACCTGCCGACCAGACGATTATCACGGAGGAGGACTTCAGTGCTGACGTGACAGTGGCTTTGGACTATGTGGCAAACCATGATAGACTTCTGACGCTGGGTGTGATGCCTACCCATCCTGAAACGGCATACGGATATATCCAAATGTCGGACGAACAGCAGAAGGACATCTTCAAGGTGCAGTCGTTCACTGAGAAGCCAGAACTGGAATTTGCAAAAGTGTTTGTGGAGAGCAGGGAATTTCTTTGGAACACAGGACTTTTCGCATGGAAAGCCACTGCCTTCATCAAACAGGTGCAAGAGCACACCAACTATATTGTGCAATTGCTGGAAGATGCCGAACGCAAGAAACAGAACGGTGAATCGGACACGGAAGCCGTGCAAGATACATTTGCCAAGAGTCCGAGCATCTCGTTGGAACAAGGCATCTTGGAAAAAGCCGACAATGTGGATGTGATGCTTTGCCATTTCCGTTGGACTGATATTGGTACGTGGGAAGACCTCTACCATGCTTTGCCAAAGGAAGGAGAAGGCAAGAATGTGGTGATGGCTGACAAGGCGATGCTCTATAATTGTGAGAATTGTCTTGTTCGTTTGCCTTCGGGTCGCATTGCCGTGATGCAGGATTTGCAGGACTTCATGGTGGTGGAAGAAGGACAAGTGCTGGTGATATGCAAGAAAGACGACCAAGCAGCCATCCGCAAGTTTGTGAACGAAGTGCAGGTGAACATGGGGGATGAATACGTGTAAAGCTAAGTAATCGTTTAAATTTAAGTTAGTACGATTTTATTAAGGAAAGAAATTAGAATAATTAGAATAATTTCATCAGAAATAACGTCAAGTCGATATAAGGAGTCGCTTCGCGAGAAATCCAACAAATCGATTCAAATCTGTCAAATCTTTATAATTTTTACCATAGGGATTTGTTTTGATTTGAGAATAGATTTGTGTGATTTCTGCCTCGAAGAGGCACTTCATAAAACATATTTTTGGAGAAATTATTCTAATGTCTTTCCTAAGACATCTTGAGTCATTTATATTATCTTATTTTTTTCATTGTTACTAAAAGAATCGATTATGAAAGTAGGAATCCCAAAAGAAATCAAGAACAACGAGAATCGTGTGGGCATGACTCCTTCGGGAGTTGCTGAATTGACCCGTCGTGGACATGAAGTCTGTGTACAGCATACGGCTGGAGAAGGAAGTGACTTTTCGGATGATGAATACGTGAAGGCAGGTGCTCGAATCCTTCCAACCATTGAGGATGTCTATCGTGAGTGCGAGATGATTGTGAAGGTGAAAGAACCTATAGAATCGGAATATGGACTGGTAAGGAAAGGTCAGTTGCTCTTCACCTATTTCCACTTCGCTTGCGAGAAAGAACTGACAGATGCCATGCTAAAGAGTGGTGCTGTGTGTCTGGCATACGAAACAGTGCAGTTGCCTAATGGCTCTCTGCCTCTGCTGCAACCGATGAGTGAGGTGGCTGGTCGTATGGCTACACTCAATGGTGCATACTATTTGCAGAAAACCAAAGGAGGAAAGGGAAAGCTGATTTGTGGTGTGCCAGGCGTTAGTCCTGCCAAGGTGCTGGTGTTAGGAGGCGGTATCGTCGGTGAGGCTGCTGCATTGGTGGCTGCTGGTTTGGGAGCAGATGTGACCATCGCAGATATTTCCTTGCCTCGTCTGCGTCAACTCGATATTGAGACGCCAGCTAATGTGCATACGCTCTATTCTTCAAAGCACAATATCTTGCAGCAGTTGCCAACGGTGGACATCGTTGTGGGTAGTGTGCTGGTTCCTGGTGATAAGACTCCGCATCTCATCACGAAGGAGATGCTGAAACTGATGGAGCCAGGTACGGTGCTTGTGGATGTGGCAATCGACCAAGGTGGTTGTTTTGAGACTTCCCGACCTACTACGCATAGCGACCCTGTCTATATAGAGGATGGCATTGTGCATTATTGTGTGGCGAATATCCCAGGGGCAGTACCCAACACTTCTACTTTGGCTTTGACGAATGCCACTTTAGGCTATGTCATTGCATTGGCTGAGAAGGGGTGGCAACAGGCTTGCAAGGACGATGCTGCACTGGCTAAGGGCTTGAATATCGTGGAAGGAAAGGTGGTGTATAAGGCTGTGGCAGATGTATTCGGCTTGCCATACGAACCGCTGATGTAATATTACGTCAGTTCGGTATAAGGAGTCGCTTCGCGAGAAATCTCACAAATCTTCTCAAATCTCACAAATATGAATGAGATTTTGAATAGGTTTGAAAGATTTCTGCCTCGTAGAGGCACTACAAAAGAACATATTTTGTTATATCGAACTCACGTTAATATTCTTCGCTTGGCGTAAACCAATCTTTGCGCTCTCTGCTTGACATTTAAAAAACATCGACTTCGTCTTGATTTCCAGATTTACCTGATTAAAACGATTACTGTCTCATCAGAAAATGCAGATGAATCAGATAATCAGGCACTAATGTGCAATGTTTTTTTTATTTAACTATAGATGCCCCAAGTCATGAAACGATTATTAAAAAAGTCGTTAGATTTGGCTCAAAATTTGATGGAATTATTAAGCATAAATTATTTCTGGATTCAAAATGAGAATCATATTAACTTCGCTTCTTTTCTTGGTTTGTTATATGGCAAATGCACAAGAGTTTAAGTGTTCAGACAACTTGCGCATAGAACAAATCACTGAAGATACTTATAACAAGGCATGCAAAAAAAGTAAATCGCCTTATAAATTGATTGACAAAGGGAAGAAGTATAATCAAATACGTAACATCCTATTATCTTCCAAAATAGGGAAGCATCTATATGAACTGTGGGATTCCACCCACATTGATGAATCCTTTTTGGGTTATTATGAATTCCCCACAATCAATGGTAAGAATGTGCTTGTTTTAGAAACTCAGGAACCTATCGTTTTTAGAGCATATCTTATGGATTCATCACTTTGGATAGACACTATTTCCATGTTTGGATGTGGCGAATTATGCTCCAATGGCATATACTATTCTCGTGAGGAGTATGATTGTGACGATATTGTGTGGTGCCGATGGTACTCTATCAAGGATGGATTTGTGAAAACAGTTGCTGAACTCAAAGAAAATTCATTTGAATATGAGATACCTTACAATACAACATCGTTATTTACATATTCTAATGCATATTATCTGACGATATTACAAAAACGTAATAAAGAGAAAAAGTATTATAAAATAGTGCTGATGTGAAGAAATAGAAATAAGTGGCTTAAATAATGGTAAAAAAAATGATTATCCGCAATCGTACCATCAAGACGCTGAAAGCGTCTACGCTCAGTAACCGGGGGGCGTAGTACCCCCGGATAGGGACAATAAGGGAAACATCGACCCTGAAGGTGTCGCCCATTACACTGTTCGGGCACTCTCTCAGAGTGCTATCTTCTATAGCATTTGCTATCCGAGGGTGCTCGCTACGCTCGTACCCCCGGTTACTGAGCGTGGACGCTTTCAGCGTCCTGTTGATGGTAAACATGCGGATAATCATATTAAATAATAACTTGGTACGAATAGAATTCTTTCATTTTTTTTCAACCACGAATTACTCGAATTTTTTAAAAAAGATTATATATTCATATTTCACGAATTAAAAATGCAGGTATTTTTTTTATTAGAGAAATTGGCTTACGCCGAGCTCTAAAGGTTCAAAAATCAATCCGACATCATCAATAGAACTCACCTTAAAAATAAATCATCCTCACCAGTCTTTGCTGATGAGGATGATTTGTTTTGATGGATAAGAGTTTTAGAGTAGTGCTTTGATTTCTGCTTCTAAATCCTTGATGGCATCGTTGCGCTTCACGATTTCGTTGGCGCGGTTGATGAGGAAGAATGTTGGTAGGTCGCTGACGGCGTAGGTCTTGGTGGCTGTGCCGTCGGTTTCGTGAACGCAAATCCACGGCAGACTTTCAACCGCTTCTTTCCAATAGTGGAGGTCGTCATCGAGCGAAATTTGGTAGATTTCCAGTCCTTGTGCGTGGTACTTATTATAAATATCGCGCATGAGGCGTGTTCGCTGCGGAGATTCCTGTGCGCCATAGATGGTGAAGTCGAGGAGAACGACTTTTCCTTTCAGGCTGGTGAGCTTGTGAAAGTTCGAGTTGATGTCGGGCAGTTCGATGTCGATGATGCTGGTTTCCATGATTTTGCTTTCATCCACTTTAATCTCTTTCTTTTTCGGCGTGGCGGTGTTGCCCATGCCACGAATAGCTGTATTGCAAATCTGAATGGTGCGTTCAGCATCGTGCCATTGTCCGTCCCAAGCCGTGGCGATGGTGGCATAGCACTTCACGTCGGCACGGTCGGTGAGGGGATTGAAGAGCTGGTAAGTACCTGCCAAGTCGGTGATGGACTGGCAGACGGCATAGTAGGAATAAGCCATGAGTGGTTCCTTGAAGATGTATTCGTTCTTCATCTTCTCCTTGTAGGCACTGACGAGTCCGTTGATGCTATCGACGATGTCGCCTGGGAGCAGGTTCTCATTGCGCTCGATGGCGATGATTTGTTGTTGGAGACGAGCCTGCTGTTCGCTGATTTCCTTGATTCTCTGGGAATTGTAGGAACCTTGCACGTCGTAAGTCAGGACGTTGGGCTTGTTTTTGATGCTGAACGTGATGGTCTCTGTGGAATCAACAGAGAAGTTGATGCGTCGGTTGCCGATACGAAGTGCGTAGAATTCTGGGTTCTCCACTTTCTTCTGCTGTGCAAAAGCGAAAGTGCCTGCGCTCGTGATTTTGACGGAATCGAGAGGTTGAATGCCTTCGAGTGTTTGTGCTTCGAGGTAAAGCATCGAGTCTGTGGCTCCTTCAACTGTTCCTTCGATGTGGAACTTTGGTGTATTGTCGCACGAAATTGCTAAGATGAGCGTCAGCAATATGGGAATAATCTTTTTCATTCAGTCTTCGTTTTTATTGTGGGGTGCAAAATTAGCGAATTTTCACTAAAATAGTGGTGTGAGAGCCAAAAAAAATTCTTAACTTTGCAGCCGATTTTGAATTTTGGAGTTATTGTGCGCTTGTAAAAGCTTATTTAATAACGATTTGTACGACAAAATTCAATGCTTAGAGATTATAATAATTTTTTAGAAAGAATATGAACATTTCATTGCAGACAGCTGACAAATTGAACGGTGTTTTGACTGCCGTTATTGAGCCAGCAGACTATCAGGAAAAGGTAACTAAGGCTATTAAGGATTTTAGTAAGAAGGCTAATATGCCAGGCTTCCGCCCAGGCAAGGTGCCAGCAGGATTGATTAAGAAGCAGTTTGGTGCTTCCATTCTTGCTGAGGAAGTCAATAAACTTCTTCAGGAAAATCTTTTCAAGTATATTCGTGAGAACAATGTGGAAATGCTTGGAGAACCACTTCCTACACCTGAAAACGACAAGGTGGAGCTTGTGGATGGTGGTACTTTCACATTCTCTTTTGAACTGGCTATTGCTCCAGAGTTTGAAGTGAACCTGAGCAAGGACGACAAGGTGCCTTACTACCATGTGGAGGTTGAGGACAAGATTGTCAACAGTCAGGTTGACATGTATCGTCAGCGTGGTGGCAACTACGAGAAGGTTGACTCTTACGAGGATAACGATATGATTAAGGGTGTTATCACTGAGCTTGACGCTGAAGGCAACCCTGTTGAGGATGGCATTCACGCTGAGGGCGTTGTGATGCTTCCAAAGTATTTCAAGAACGATGAGCAGAAGGCTCTCTTTGCTGCTGCCAAGCCAAACGACATCATCAAGTTCAATCCATCTGTGGCTTACGACAACAGCGAGGCTGAGTTGGCTTCTCTCCTCAAGGTTGAGAAGGAAAAGGCTGGAGAATATAAGGGCGACTTCAATATCCAAATCACAGAAATCACTCGCTATATGCCAGGTCCACTCAATCAGGATTTGTTCGACCAAGTATTCCCTAAAGGCACTGTGACCACTGAAGAGGAATTTACTGCAAAGGTGAAGGAGCAGATTGCAGAGCAGTTTGCCAAGGACGGTGACTACAAGTTCTTGCTTGATGTTCGCCAGTACGTCACCGACAAGATTGGTAAGCTGGAATACCCAGACGAGAAGCTGAAGAGAATTATGCTTGCCAACAACAAGAATGATGAGAAGAAAGTGGAGGACAACTATGAAAAGAGCATAGAGGAACTCACTTGGCATCTCATCAAGGAGAAGTTGGTGAAGCAGACTGGCGTGAAGGTGGACGATCAGGATGTAGTTGAAATGGCAAAGGAAGTGACTCGTATGCAGTTCGCTCAGTATGGCATGCTCAACATTCCTGATGAGTATATCGAGAATTCTGCTAAGGAAATGCTGAAGAAGCGTGAAACGGTGGATAATCTCATCGACCGTGCCATTGAGCTCAAACTTGGTGCTGCTCTGAAGGAAATCGTCACCCTCGACGAGAAGACTGTAGGCACTGAGGAATTTAACGCATTGTTCAAGTAATATTATTAATAATCTATAAAAAAGCTGCAGGTAATGTATCCTACTTGCGGCTTTTTCGTTTCAAATCGTGTATATTTGCAGCGATTCCTCAGGGAAAAAGATGTGAGGAAACGGACAATCAAAGCCATTTATTGACAAATTGACATATTGCACGTGCTTTGGTGTGGTTTTTGCAGAAATGACGGAATGAGAAATGAATGAAAAAACGATGGATTATATTAATAATATTAATTAAGGTGTAATACAATGAACAATTTTAATGATTTTAAGAAATTCGCCACAGGCCATTTAGGCGTAAACAGTATGGTGCTTGACGATGTTATGAAAGCTCAAGCAGGCTACCTCAATCCATATATTCTGGAAGAGCGTCAGTTGAACGTCACCCAGTTGGATGTGTTCTCTCGTTTGATGATGGACCGCATCATTTTCTTGGGTACGGAAGTGAACGACTACACGGCGAATGTGCTACAGGCTCAGATGCTTTATTTGGATTCTGTAGATAGTGGCAAGGACATAAGCATTTATATCAACAGCCCTGGCGGTAGTGTGTATGCAGGTCTTGGCATTTACGACACCATGCAGTTCATCAACTCCGACGTGCAGACCATCTGCACAGGTATGGCTGCTTCGATGGCTGCTGTGTTGCTTGTGGCAGGAGCAAAAGGCAAGCGTTCCGCACTGCCTCATAGCCGAGTGATGATTCATCAGCCTATGGGTGGAGCACAGGGACAGGCAAGCGATATTGAAATCACTGCCCGCGAAATACAGAAACTGAAGAAAGAACTTTATACAATTATTGCAGAACACTCTGGTCAGCCTTTCGATAAGGTGTGGGCAGACTCCGACCGTGACTACTGGATGACAGCCGAGGAGGCAGCACAGTATGGCATGATTGACCAGGTGCTCAACCGCAAAAAATAAGCTATGGCAAATTTGAGAAGGTGCTCGTTCTGCGGACGGTCGGAGAAGGAAGTCGATTTTCTGATAACAGGAGTTGACGGCTGCATCTGTAATGAGTGCGCAGACCAGGCACACCAAATCGTGGTGGAGAATATGAAGTCGAAAAATGCTCCAGCACTGAAATTGGACAAACTACCCAAACCAATAGAAATAAAAGAATACCTTGACCAATATGTCATTGGGCAGGATGATGCGAAGAAGGCCTTGTCGGTAGCTGTCTATAACCACTACAAGCGTTTGCGCGATGCACAAGCTGGGGGTGGTGACAACGATGTGGAACTTGAAAAGTCGAATATTATCCTTGTGGGTAGCACAGGCACGGGAAAAACCTTGCTTGCAAAAACCATTGCCAAACTGCTGGTGGTTCCATTCACTATCGTTGATGCCACTGTGCTGACACAGGCTGGTTATGTGGGTGAGGACGTGGAGAGTTTGCTGAGCCGCCTCTTGCAGGAATGCGACTACGACCCCAAACGTGCAGAACAAGGCATTGTCTTCATCGACGAAATCGACAAGATTGCTCGCAAGAGCGACAACCCAAGTATCACCCGCGATGTGAGTGGAGAAGGAGTGCAACAGGCATTGCTGAAGTTGCTCGAAGGCAGCGTGGTGAATGTGCCTCCTTATGGTGGTAGAAAACATCCAGAGCAGCAATTCATTCAGGTGGATACCAAGAACATTCTCTTCATCTGTGGAGGGGCTTTCGATGGCATTGAAAGGAAAATTGCACAGCGATTGAATACACACGTGGTAGGTTACGGAGCTGTTGAGAATACGGCAAAGGTAGATAAGAATAACCTCATGCAATATATTGCTCCAATGGACTTGAAGTCGTTCGGACTCATTCCAGAGATTGTGGGACGTTTACCTATTCTCACGCATCTGGAACCTCTCGACCGTCAGGCATTGCGCTCTATCCTGACAGAGCCAAAGAATTCCGTCATCAAGCAATATGTGAAACTGATGGAAATGGATGGCGTGAAGTTGACCTTTGACGAAGATGCTTTGGACTTTGTGGTTGACAAAGCCGTGGAATACCGCTTGGGAGCACGAGGCTTGCGTTCGCTGGTGGAATCAATCATGATGGAACCTATGTACGAGATTCCTTCCTCAAAGAAGAAATCGTTCAGGGTGACCCTCGACTATGCAAAAAAACAAATCGAAAGCACAAATATGGCAGTGATTGCACAGAAGGAAGCGTAAGTTCTTAATGAAGAATAATCGCTACGCTCCGAATGAAGAATGATAAATGAAGAATGAAGAATGAAAATTACTCATCCAATGAGCAGAGTAAAATAGATTCTTCATTTTTCATTTTCTTATTCTTCATTTTTCATTTAAACACGCTGGGGACGGTTACAGAAAAAAAGTGAAAAATGAAAACTTTGTAATTTTATGAAAAATTTTTGCAAAAAAATTTGGATAATTCAGCACATACAAATAACTTTGTTTCAGTGTTCATGATGAACCCCCAAAAAATCACTTCCTCTCTTTATTACTATCCCTAAGTTGAATCGTTTATGAAAAAGAAAATGTCATTGCAAGAGTCCTTGAAGTATTACTTCGGTTTCGATACTTTCAAAGGCGACCAAGAGGCTATCATCCGAAACCTGCTTGATGGCAATGATACCTTTGTGTTGATGCCAACAGGAGGCGGCAAGTCGTTGTGCTACCAGTTGCCTGCCTTGCTGATGGAAGGAACAGCCATTGTGATTTCTCCGCTGATAGCCTTGATGAAAAACCAAGTGGATGCCATTAAACACTATTCAGAAGAAGATAATTTGGCGCATTTCCTCAACTCATCGCTCAACAAAGCAAGCATTGAGCAGGTAAAGGAAGACGTGAAGAGCGGAAAGACAAAGCTGCTGTATGTGGCTCCCGAATCGCTGACGAAGGAGGATAACGTGGAATTCCTTCAATCGGTGAAGATTTCCTTCTATGCAGTCGATGAAGCCCATTGCATTTCGGAGTGGGGACACGACTTCCGTCCAGAATACCGCAGGATTCGTCCTATCATAGAGAAAATAGGAAAGTCGCCTATCATAGCCCTGACAGCCACGGCGACAGACAAGGTGCGCACAGACATCAAGAAAAGTTTGGGCATTCCCGATGCCAAGGACTTCAAATCGTCGTTCAACCGACCTAATTTGTATTACGAGGTACGCTCGAAAACCAAGGACATCGACAAGGACATCATCAAGTTCATCCGCCAGAACGAAGGCAAGAGTGGCATCATTTATTGTCTTTCACGCAAGAAAGTGGAAGAACTGGCAGAGATACTCCAAGCCAATAAGATTCGTGCAGCCGCTTATCATGCAGGATTGGAACAGCAGGTTCGTTCTGAAACTCAAGACAAGTTCGTGATGGAGGAAATCGACGTGATTGTGGCAACGATTGCGTTCGGCATGGGTATCGACAAGCCCGATGTGCGGTTTGTCATTCACTACGACATCCCGAAAAGTCTCGAAGGCTACTACCAGGAAACAGGACGCGCAGGTCGTGACGGAGGAGAAGGTAAGTGCATAGCTTTCTTCACCAAGAAGGACTTGCAGAAATTGGAGAAGTTCACCGAAGGAAAGCCAGTGGCAGAGCAGGAGATAGGCAGACAGTTGCTGCAAGAGACAGCCAACTATTGCGAGTCCTCTGTCTGCCGAAGGAAATTGCTATTGCACTATTTCGGAGAAGAATACCAGCAGGATAATTGTGGCAACTGCGACAATTGCTTGCACCCAAAGAAGCGCACCGATGCGAAGGACTTGCTGGTATTGGCACTGAAAACCGTGCTGCTGGCCAAGGAAAACTTCAAGATGGAAGTAATCATTGGCATCCTACGTGGCAATGAAACCGAGTTCAGCCTTTCGCACAAGCACGACCAGCTGGAGACATTCGGTGAAGGAGCAGACGTGGAGGAAACCCTATGGAAGGCAGTGTTCAACCAGGCCATGCTTTCGGGCTATCTGCATAAGGAAATAGAAAACTATGGCGTACTAAAAGTGACCAAGGAAGGCAAGAAATTCCTGAAGAAACCGACCGAGTTCATGGTGGTTGAGAATAACGATTTTGACGAAGATGTAGAGACGGTTGATTTGGTACATTCAGGTGGTGCAGACGAGACCCTCTTCTCCATGTTGATGGACTTGAGGAAATCCATTGCCAAGAAACTCGATATTCCTGCATACGTTGTATTCCAAGAGAACTCCATCGATGCGATGTGTACGCTCTATCCTATCACGTTGGAAGAAATGCAGAACATTCCAGGCGTGGGAGCTGGTAAGGCAAAACGCTACGGGCAAGAATTCTGCAATGTCATCAAGAAGTATTGCGAGGAAAACGAGATAGAACGGCCAACCGACATGCGGGTTCGCACTGTGGCAAACAAGTCGAAACGCAAGGTGGATATCATCCAGCGTATCGACCGACAAGTGGCATTAGACGATATCGCCGAGAGCATGGGACTCGATTTCGGAGAGTTGCTCGACGAAGTGGAAGCCATCGTATATAGTGGCACCAAGCTCAACATCGACTATTTCCTTGAGGACGTGATGGATGAGGATGTGGTCGAAGAGATTTACGACTATTTCAAGGAGAGCGAAACCGACGATTTGGAAGTGGCACTGAGGGCTTTGGACGACTGCTCTGATGATGAAATTCGTTTGGTTCGTATCAAGTTTATTTCAGAAATGGCCAACTAACCAAAAGGGTGAAGGATGTGAAATTAAGCAACCATTCTTCACCCTTCTTTTTTTTGCTTTTTCATTCTTCCTTGGCGATGATGAACGAATGGTTTTTCATTCTTCATTTTTTTCCCGCATGATGAATGATTATTCGTAAAAAAAGCGTATCTTTGCACGCAATAAAATAATTTCAGGAATATGGCATCTTTTATTGCAGACAAAGTAGTGATGGAAGGTCTGACATTTGATGATGTGCTGTTGATTCCAGCATATTCAGAAGTCCTTCCGCGTGAGGTATCTCTTTCAACCAAGTTCTCCCGACACATCGATTTGAAAATTCCGTTTGTCACTGCCGCTATGGACACTGTGACTGAGGCTGCTATGGCCATTGCCATTGCCCGTGAAGGTGGAATCGGCGTGGTGCATAAGAACATGAGTATCGAGGAACAGGCTCGTCAGGTGGCCATCGTGAAGCGTGCTGAGAATGGTATGATTTACGACCCTGTGACAATCAAGCGAGGTTCTACGGTGAAGGATGCTCTCGGCATGATGTCGGAATTTCATATTGGCGGCATCCCTGTGGTGGATGACGATAACAAGTTGGTGGGTATCGTGACGAACCGCGACCTCCGCTTCCAAACCAATCTGAATGAGCTGATTGACCATGTGATGACGAGTGAGAACCTGATTGTCACTCATCAGCAGACCGATCTCGACAATGCGTCGCGTATCTTGATGGAGCACAAGATTGAGAAGTTGCCGGTGGTGGATGACGAAAACCGCCTGATTGGTTTGATTACTTACAAGGACATCACAAAGGCAAAGGACAAACCTATGGCGTGCAAGGACGAGAAGGGTCGTTTGCGCGTAGCGGCAGGTGTTGGTGTGACAGCCGATACGTTCCAGCGCATGGAGGCTTTGGTGAAAGCTGGTGTGGACGCCATTGTCATTGATACCGCTCATGGACACTCTAAAGGTGTCATCGAAAAGGTGCGTGAAGCTAAGGCTGCTTTTCCAAATGTGGATATCGTGGTGGGAAATATCGCTACGGGTGAGGCTGCGAGGATGCTCGTGGAAGCAGGTGCTGATGCCGTAAAGGTAGGCATTGGTCCTGGCTCTATCTGTACGACCCGTGTGGTTGCAGGCGTAGGTGTTCCTCAGCTGTCGGCTGTGTATGATGTGGCTTCCGCATTGGAAGGAACAGGTGTGCCTCTCATTGCTGATGGTGGTCTCCGCTATAGTGGTGACATCGTTAAGGCATTGGCTGCTGGAGGAACCAGTGTGATGATTGGTTCGCTGGTAGCAGGAACCGAAGAGTCTCCAGGCGAAACGATCCTTTTCAATGGACGTAAGTATAAGTCGTACCGTGGCATGGGTTCGCTGGAGGCGATGGAGAATGGTTCGAAAGACCGTTATTTCCAGTCGGATGTCGAAGCTAAGAAGTTGGTGCCAGAGGGCATTGCTGGTCGTGTTCCTTACAAAGGTACTGTCCAGGAAGTGATTTTCCAATTGGTGGGTGGCTTGCGCTCTGGTATGGGCTATTGTGGTGCAGCCGACATCGATGCTCTGCATGGTGCCAAGTTCACTCGCATCACCAGTGCCGGTGTGCTCGAAAGTCATCCGCACGAAGTGATTATCACCAGTGAGGCTCCAAACTACAGCCGTCCTCAATAAATAATTAAGAATGAGCGCAGCGCACATTCTTCATTATTAAGTTAATGCAATGATAAAATTGTTAAAATATATTATATGAGGTGGTTCCCAAGAGTTTGGGAACCACTTTTTATGATTTTATTCGTATCTTTGCAGCCTAATTGTGAAAAAAGAAACAATAAGATAATGAAAAAGATAGCTCTTTTTGCAGTGGGTGCCTTGATGGGACTTTCTGCTTTTGCCCAGAGCAGCGACCCTGTTCTGATGCACATCAATGGAAATCCAATCACTCGTTCCGAATTTGAATACTCTTTCAATAAGAACAACGCTGACGGTGTTCTCGACAAGAAAGATGTAAAGGATTATGTTCAGCTATTTGTTGATTTCAAATTGAAGGTGGAAGCGGCTAAGGATGCTGGCATCGACACCATTTCTGCCATTCGCAAGGAGTTGCATGGCTACAAGGAACAAATGGTGATTCCAACATTGGTGGATAGTGATTTCATTGAGCGTGAGGCTCGCAAAACATACGAACAGACTGCCCAACATTTTGGTGGTCAAGATATGCTCACAGCTTCACATATTCTCGTTTTGCTTCGTCAGGATGCTGATGAAGCCGCACAGAAAGCTGCTAAGGCACGTATCGATTCCATTTATGCGGTGCTGAAAGCCGGTGCTGACTTTGCCGAAGTTGCCAAGAGTTGTAGTGACGACAAGGGTTCCGCAGCACGTGGCGGTTCGCTTGGCCAGTTCGGTAAGGGCATGATGATTCCAGACTTTGAAAAGGCTGCATACGCTTTGCAGAAGGGTGAGATGTCGGAACCAATCAAATCGACTGTAGGTTACCATATCATCAAGATGGAAGACCGTCATCCTTTTGAGTCATACGAGTTCCACCATGATAACATTCTGAGGTTCTTGGAGCAGAGAGGCGTGAAGGAAGCGTCTGCCAATGCACTGATTGACTCTGTTGCGAAAAAGGAAGGTGTTTCTCGCGACGTGATTGTCGGTCGTTACTATGATGATTTGATTTCCAAGGATAGCGATTCAAGAAATCTGGCTCAGGAATACTACGATGGCACTTTGATGTACGAAATCAGTAAGAACCAGATTTGGGATGTGGCAGCCAAGGACGAAAATGGTCTTGCTGCTTATTTCAAGGCAAATAAGAAGAAATATGCTTGGGACTCTCCTCGTTTCCGTGGCTTGATTCTTCATGGCAAGGATGAAGCGGTGATAGCAAGTGCCAAGAAACTTGTGAAAGGTGTGAATGAAGAAAACTGGCCAACCACGATTGTCAAGGGTTTGAACAACGACTCGGTGAAAGTGATTCGCGTGGAGCATGGCATCTACAAGCAGGGCGACAGTAAGGCTGTTGATAACCTTGTGTTCAAGACTGGTGCAGAAATCAAGCCTATGAAGGATTATCCTGTTACGGATGTGTTGGGTAAGAAACTGAAGAAGCCTCAGACCTATAAGGACGTGAAGGGCCAGGTGACAACCGATTATCAAGCTCAGTGCGAAAAGGAATGGGTGGAAAGTCTCAGAAAGAAATATCCTGTTGACATTGACGAAAGTGTATTAGCAACAGTGAACAAGCATTGAATTTTTAAAGTTTAGAGTTTAACGTTTGGCGTGAAGAGATAAAAGTGAAAAAAGCCTCTTCCCCCAACCCAGCCCCCTCCAGCTCCCCCGAGGGGGAGAGAAAGGCGAGGGGAGTGGATAGAGAGGAAAAAAATCCTTTTAAATCCTTAAAATCCCCTGATTTGTGTTTAGGGTTTAGTGTTTAGGGTTTAGTGTAATCCCTTAAATCCTTTAAATCCCTGATTAAAAACTTAAAAACTCAGAAATGTATAAAAAAATTGCAATCTTTGCATGTACGCTTCTGCTCTCGCTTCCTCTTCTGGCGCAAGACAATGTGATTGACGAGGTGATTTGGGTGGTGGGCGAAGAAGCCATCCTCAAGTCGGATGTGGAGCAGTCGAGGCTGGAGGCTCAATCTATGGGACAACGCATAGATGGCGACCCCTATTGTGTGATACCAGAGCAGTTGGCTGTTCAAAAACTGTTTCTTCATCAGGCTGCCATCGACAGTGTGCAGGTGACGGACAGCGAAGTGCTTCAGGATGTGGAACGAAGAATCAACTACTATATTCAGCAGATTGGTTCTAAGGAAAAGATGGAGGAATACTTTGGCAAGACTACCACTCAGATTCGTGAGCAGCTCTACGACATGGTGAAGAATGAGTATCTCATTTCCGAGGTGCGTAAAAATCTGGTGAAAGACATCAAGGTGACTCCTGCCCAAGTGCGCCAGTACTTCAAGGGTGTGCCTGAGGACAGCATTCCTTTCATTCCAACAAAATATGAGGTTCAGTTGTTTGTCATCAATCCACGAGTTTCTGTGGAGGAAATCAATCGTGTGAAAGATGAACTGCGTGAATACACGGAGCGTGTGAATAGCGGTAAGTCGCAGTTTTCCACCTTGGCACTGATGTACTCGGAAGACAAGGAAAGTGCTGCTCATGGTGGTGAATTGGGATTCATCACACGTATGGATGTGGTACCAGAGTTTGCCAATGTCGCTTTCAACCTGACAGACCCTAAGATTGTGTCAAAAATTGTTGAAAGCGAATACGGTTTCCATATCATTCAGCTCATTGAGAAGCGTGGCGACCGCATCAATGTGCGCCACATCTTGAAGAAGCCAAGAGTAAGTGATGCAGAACTGACGGAGGCTATCATGCACATGGATTCCATCATGATGGATGTGAACGACAACAAATTCACTTTCGAACAAGCTGTTTCGTCATTGTCGGAAGACAAGGACACGCGTGCCAACTACGGAATCATGGTGAATAAGAACAGAGAAAGTGAATTGTATGGAACGCCTAAATTCGAGCTTAAAGACATGCCACCTGAAGTGGCAAAGACCATTTCAAACATGAACGTGGGCGACATGTCGAAACCGTTTGTGATGGTGAATGACAAGGGCAAGGAAGTGGTTGCCGTCGCCAAGTTGAGAAGTAAGGTGAACGGACATCGCGCCACGATGAAGGACGACTATCAGGATTTGCAGAATGTGATGATTGAGAAGAAAAGTGCAGAGAAGATAGAATCGTGGATTCGTGAGATGCAGAAGAAAACTTACGTGAAAATCAACAAGGACTGGCAAAATTGTGAATTTAACTATCCTGGCTGGATTAAATAGTGATAAGATTTTGAAAAAGAACAATACATACAAGAACAGGAATATGAAACTGCTGGCCAGTTTCATATTCTTGCTTTGTGTATGTGTGGTGATGGCAACTGTTCCTGACGACAGGAATCGACGAAAGAAAAACACCGACTCGCGTATTCATCTCATCCATTCCGATGTGCTTTACAAGAACAGTCAAGACCCTCATGCTGAAGTGCTCGTGGGGCATGTGAAACTGAGCCATGAAGGACTGTATCTCGATTGCGATAGTGCCAAGTTCTATCGCGAGGACAATTCTTTCGATGGTTTTGGCCATGTGGTGATGACGCAGGGCGACACTCTACGCTTGACGTGTGACACTTTTTTCTACGATGGGTATGCCATGAAAGCCCGAGCACGAGGACGAGTGCATCTTTACCATAAGAAGACGAAACTTGTGACTGAGAACTTGGATTACGACCGTGTGTATGGTGTCGGAATGTATATCGATGGCGGAACGCTCTATGATGGCGACAATGTGTTGGTGTCTGATTGGGGACAATACACTCCTGCTACCCACGAGGCATTCTTCACGGAGAATGTGCAACTGACCAATCCGAAGTTCAACATGGTTTCCGACACGCTGTATTATTATACCGATACCGAAGTCGCCAAGATTGAATCTCCTACCAACATCATTTCCAATGATAGCACATTTGTGTATGGTGTGAAAGGTGAGTATTTCACGAAGCAGGGTAGGGCAAGTCTGCTCAATCGTTCCTATATTATTAAGGATATGCGCAAGATTGTGGGCGACAGCCTGCATAGCGACAAGGACACTGGGGTGGATGAGGCTTTTGGCAACGTGATTATCACTGACGATGAAAATCAGTGTATGCTACTCGGAAACTACTGCAAGTATTATGAGAATACAGGGGATGCAATGGCAACTGACAGCGCCATTGTGAAGGAGTATTCATCGCCCGACACTTTGTATGTTCATGCCGATACTCTCAAGATGTTCACCTACAACATGAATACCGACTCGGTCTATCGAAACCTCCATGCGTATCATAAGGTGAGGATGTTCCGAAGAGACGTGCAAGGGGTGTGCGACTCGCTTGTCAGTTTGCAGTTGGATTCATGTACCTACATGTATGGACAACCGATTTTGTGGAATGAAAACCAGCAGATATTTGGTGAGGAAATCCGCATTTACAACAATGACAGCACAATCGATTGGGTACACATCATCAATCAGGCGATGACCATCGAACAAGTGGATTCTGCGTCCTTCAACCAAGTGGCTTCGAAAGAAATGATGAGCTACTTCGTGAATGGAGAAATCGAACACAACGAGGCACATGGCAATGTCTATGTGGTTTATTACCTCGATGAGGACGATGGTTCGCGAATGGGTGTTCTCTATGCAGAATCCACCGACATGAATCTTTTCATGAAGAACAAGAAGGTGTCGAAAGTGTGGATGCCAAGCAATAGCGGAATGATGTATCCTCCGCTGAAAGTTCCTCACGACAGGCAATACCTTAGCCAGTTTGCTTGGTTCGATTACATTCGGCCCAAGGACAAGGATGATATTTTTGAGTGGAGAAACAAGGACGAAAAGAACATCCTGAAGAAAACGGAAACAAAAACAGTCCCTCTTCAGAAACTTTCCGACCTTGAACTCAACGAGTGAATCCTGTCCTTTATTCGTTTTCGTCTTCTTTTTCGATAAAAATCAATAGCTATGGGTTTATTCACAACTCGAAAACCAAGAGGTTTTCATCACAACTACATTTACTACGACCCTCGAAAGGAAAAACTACAGAAGATAGAGGAAAAAGTCAAGAGAGAAATGGGTGTGCTTCCACCAAAAGAATTTTCCCCCGAAGATTTGAGAGGTAAGTTTGTGGATGCTACCAAGCACCTGAAACGCCGCAAGGAAAGTGGTAAGAAACCCGTTTCCAATGGCATTCTCGTGATGATTATTGTTGCTTTGATTTTTTTGATGAAATATCTATCTACAGGTAAATTGTTCTAAATGGAAAACGGCTCAAGCGACATCATTCATTTGCTTCCTGATTCCGTTGCCAACCAAATTGCTGCGGGAGAAGTGGTGCAGCGTCCTGCTTCAATAGTGAAGGAGATGGTAGAAAATTCTATTGATGCAGGCGCAACCAATATCCAGGTGCTCGTGACGGATGGAGGAAAAACCTGTGTGCAAATCATCGACAACGGAAAAGGCATGTCGGAAACCGATGCTCGACTTTGTTTTGAGCGACATGCCACTTCCAAGATTCAGTCGGCTGCCGACCTTTTCCAACTCACCACCATGGGCTTTCGTGGCGAGGCGTTGGCATCCATTGCTGCCGTAGCACAAATCGAACTTAAAACTCGCCGCCCTGACGACGAACTGGGAACGTATATTCAGTTGTCGGGCACTAAAATCGAATCGCAAGAACCCGTTTCTTGCCCCGTCGGTTGTAATTTTTCGGTGAAAAACCTCTTTTTCAACGTTCCCGCCCGACGAAAATTCCTGAAGTCCAACCAGACCGAACTCAGCAATATCGTCGCAGATTTTGAAAAAATCGTACTTGTCTATCCCCACATTTCTTTCTCCTTATATAATAATAGCGCAGAAATCTATCGTCTGCCAAGTGCCTCTCTGCGTCAACGCATACTCGATGTGTATGGCAAGAAAATCAATGCAGAACTGCTTCCTTTGGATGCAGAAACTTCGCTGGTCAAGATTACGGGGTACGTAGGTAAACCAGAGTCGGCAAAGAAGAAAGGCTCCCATCAGATGTTTTTTGTCAATGGGCGATACATGCGTCATCCTTATTTCCATTCAGCGGTGATGCATGCGTTCGACAATCTGATTCCTGCGGGGGAACATGTTCCCTATTTCATCTATATGTCCGTCGATGCATCTTCCATCGACGTGAACGTGCATCCAACGAAAACTGAAATCAAGTTCGACAACGAACAAGCCATTTGGCAAGTTCTTTCAGCCGTAGTTCGAGAAACGATTGGCAAGTACAATGATGTTCCTACGATAGATTTCGACGTTGCCGACAAACCCGATATTCCTGCGTTCAGGTCGAACATGGGAAAGGTGGAACAACCGAGAAAGATACCTGTCACCTATAATCCTTTCGCCAACTCTTCCGACAAGAAGCCTCCCATTCCTACTGATTGGGAAAAACTCTATCAAGGTATTGAGACATTCGACACGGGTCATGCTCAGACAGGAAGAGGACAACAAAGCCTCGTGCCAGACCACGACGAATACATCGTGGAAGGGCTGTTGGGTCGTGGTGCCTCTTCAGAAAAAGGTAGTCGCTTGTGGAGTGGGAGCGAGGACGTAGTGAACAATCAAGACTTGTTTGCCGACATTGCTTCGTTGCCTCATTTTCAATACAAAGGAAGGTTCATTGTCGTTCCTTTCTCTACGGGTCTGCTTCTTGTCGATCAGCATCGGGCGCATACTCGTGTGCTGTTCGAGGGATACATGCAGCAGATGTCTGCCAAGAGACACGTGTCGCAGGGCAACCTCTTTCCCGAACTCATTCAATTCACGAAAAGCGAAGAACTGACACTCCAAAGTGTGCAGGAGGAACTATCTTGTTTGGGCTTCGAACTGACCAATCTGGGTGGTGGCTCTTATTCCATCAATGGAGTACCTACCGACATCGAAGGTCTGGAACCAGCCAAGTTGCTACATTCATTGTTGTATGCAGCAATGGACAAGGGTGTCAACATCAAGGAAGAAGTGGAGCAATCCATATCGCTTGCTATGGCACAATCCGCTGCCATCGTGTATGGACAAGTGCTGACTGATGAAGAAATCTCCAATCTGCTCACACAGCTTTTCAATCTCTCAACGCCCATGCGAACCCCTGATGGCAAGCTGGTTTTTAGTGTCATAGAACATAGTTATATTGAAAAACTGTTTTAGACAAACGTCCGTAGGGCTCGTCATGGCTATTCAAGTCGTTTCTTTACGAATTATTTTAATTCAAAACGTAAAATTTAGATGTTAAAATAGCCTAAAAGGTAAAAAAACACAGTTGCGAATGTTAAAAAATGAAGATTTTTCAAATAATTCTTGCACGGAATGGATTGAAAACATTAAATTTGCATCCGAAATATTGTGTATTGTGCCAAAATAGGTGCTATTAGACGACAAAATGAAGTAAAATTCTATATTATTGTTTTATTAAAAAAAGGTATTTATGAAAAAGTTAATGATTGCGCTGGCTTTTGCTGGCCTTGGTACTGTGGCAGCTAATGCTCAGACCACAATCGAAACACCAGAACTTTCTAAGTACACTGTTGCTACGAATTCGTTCTGGAGCAACTGGTTCATTCAAGTCGGTGTTGACGCATCGGTTCAGAACCCTTATCGTTCAAAGTTCGCTGATCAGTTCCACGATGGACGTTCTTATGGCGTAAACATCGCTGTTGGTAAGTTCTTCACTCCTGGTCTCGGTCTTCGTTTGCACGCTAACTGGGATAACGGAATCATCGAACGTAAGCACAGCTTCACTTTCGACATCCCTGAGGCTCCTTCCTACGATGCTGGTGGTTATGCATCTCTCACTGGTGATGTAATGTTCAACCTCAGCAACATGTTCTGTGGTTACAGCGACACTCGTACTTGGAACTTCATTCCTTTCCTCAGCGCTGGTTTGATTCGTAACTTCAATGCTAACACTATTTCTCCAGTGCTTGGCGTTGGTATCGAGAACACTTGGCGTCTTGGCAGACACTTCGGTCTCTACCTCGATGTTGACTACAAGATGACTCGTAACGACTTCATCCCAACTGTTGACAAGAGGTACAAGGACAAGGCTATCTCTTCTGGTATCCTCAGTGCAGAACTCGGTGTGACTTTCTATCTTGGAAAGGCTACATTTGCTAAGGCTGTTACTATCGACCAGTACAACGCTCTTGCAGCTGCAAGCGAAGAAGCTCTTGCTAAGCTCCGTGCTGACCTCGACCGTGAGCGTCAGATCAACGCTGACCTCCGCGCTCAGCTTGCTAAGCAGCCAAAGGTTGCTGCTGAATCTAAGGTTATCAGCGCAGGTACTTCTGTATTCTTCGACATCAACTCTACTAAGATCAACTCTAAGAAGGATCTCGTGAACCTTGAGTCTGTTGCAACTGTTGCTAAGAACACAGGTAGCCGCATCCTCGTAACTGGTTCTGCTGATAGCAAGACTGGTTCTGCAGCTTGGAACCAGCAGCTCTCTGAAGGCCGTGCACAGGCTGTTGCTGACGAACTCGTTAACCTCGGTGTTTCTCGCGACAAGATTGAGACTAAGGCAGTTGGTGGTATCAACGAAGTTTCTCCTTACACTCTCAACCGTCGTGCTCTCGTTGAGCTCAAGTAATCTTTGAATTGACTTCATTTAAATAGTGGGGTGTTCCTTTCGAGGAACACTCCATTTTTTATTCTTCTTTTTTCGCATTCTGCATTTGCATCTTCTCCAGTTCTTGCCTTCCATCCCTCTCTGTCTGCTCGGGGAGTGGTACTTTGATGCGGCGCATGAAGGGACATACCGAAGCGTCCTTTGGATTCAACTAAATAAACGAGGGCTCGTTATCGAAATGACGAGGGCTCGGTGTCAATCAAACGAGGGCTCGCTTGAAAAACGTTGAAGGCTCAACCATTCAGTTCAGTCTAAAGAATGTCTGGCCTAAAGTTAAAAGTCTAAGGTCAAAGGTCAAAAGTCTAAGTTCAAAGGACTAAAGTCAAAGGTCTGGGTTCGTTTTTGACATTTGACCATCGTCCTTTTGCGATTCATTACATGCGAATTTGAGAAATTCATGCATCCCGAACTCGCGTTTATCACACCTTTCCTGTTGCAAAAAGCAGGGAATTGCTTTTTTTAGAAAAGTAAGTGTAAAAATGTTCACTTAATTTTTGTCGGTTTCAGAAAAAGTCGTACCTTTGCATCGCTTTAGAAAAATAGAGGGTTTGAAAAGCCAAGTTTAAGCCTCGAAAGAGGATGATGAATGGCAAATAGAACCAAGAATTCTCGGGGTATAGCGCAGTTGGTAGCGTTCCTGGTTTGGGACCAGGCGGTCGCGTGTTCGAGTCACGCTGCCCCGACGAAACGAAAAGCAAGGTAAATCATTTTCCTAAAGTACGGGGTATAGCGCAGTTGGTAGCGTTCCTGGTTTGGGACCAGGCGGTCGCGTGTTCGAGTCACGCTGCCCCGACAA